>MDTG01078613.1_pt1 | contig 32462 bp, 32 predicted proteins | sample 811421 | NCBI WGS metagenome assembly MDTG01 (sample SAMN05326645, study PRJNA326480) | marine metagenome | isolation source: seawater | place: Pacific Ocean: South East | collected 2011
GTTGTTCTACTTGAAAAAATTATAACGCAGTTAGCGCTTTATTTAGCTCGCTAGAATGGTTAAATATTTAAGTCGATTGGTATAAGCTTTGTTTTTTAAAACGCTAAAGCAAGCGGCTTCAATAAGGCGCTTGCTTTAGGGTCTTGGTTGTTAAAATTTACTTAGCCGCAACAGTCACCTTTTCAATCAGTTCTTCTGATTTGTAATTACTGTCAATTGCAAAGTCTAACTGTACCAATACATCTTTAAAGCCTGAATTTGAAGGCTTATATTGCCATTGCATTAGCGCTTTTTTTGCCTCTTTATCGAATACTCTTTCAGGTTTGGCATTCACAACCGACACATTTTGTGTCTTTCCGGCTGGGCTAATATCGTATTTTAATACTACTGAACCGCTTATACCTTGTTCAGCTGCCTGTATCGGGTAAAGAGGCTCAATACGCATGATGGGTGAAATAGCTTGCACCTTACTTATTGCTTCTGGTTGTTTTGCGATAGCAAAGCTGCTGATCATACCCGCTGCAAAAATAAGTAAAGCGCCTTTGGCAATCATTGAGCTATTGCCGGTGTGTTTGATTTGATTGAGTCGTTGTAACATCGTGTTTTTATCTCCATAGTGTGAGTAAGCTATTAACCCTGCACGGCTATTTGCTGCACAGTTGATCAGAGCTTTACTGTATAAAATGCGTTGTTGAGTAGTTTTATTGGTCAGTACTTTTTCGTCGCACGACAGCTCTTGCAAGCGTCTAAAGTTCATGTAGCCAAGCCAAGCCAGTGGATTAAACCAAATCAGCAATGTGGCCATTAATGCCAGCGCATTAAATAAATTATCGGCGCGTTTTATATGTACTTTTTCATGTTCAATGATCAGCGTTAACGCAGTGCTATCAATGTGTTGTGTATAGGCGGTTGGTAGGACTAGCTGATTACTGAATAGCCCTATAACCATTGGTGTACTAACGGCACTACTTTGTAATAGTTGCATGTCGGGATGTGCGTCAATCAGCACTTTATCATCAAGATTGGTTAATCGTAATTGGTTGATAAACCGCAGGTGTACCACGATGGCAGTTAACGCCAGTATGCTAAATATAGCGCTATAAACTAGTACCCAACTAATACTAATCGTTGTTGAAAAACCTTGCTTGGGGCTGATCAGCATAGTGCTAATGACGTTGTTTGGCAGCGGCTTAAAATGCTCTGGCATATTTGCTAGCAGTAATGTGATTGGTAACATTAGCCATAACTTATAGACAAAGTTAGCATTGAGCCATTTTAGTGAATAGCGTTCTAAAACCAGCAAACTGAGTATCAGTAAGCTGATTAATAGTTGCTGCTCAAGAAGCCAGTTAAAGGTGTTTTCTAACATATTAAGCCCTTACTTTTGCTGTTTTTCCCAGTCATCAATCACCTTTTTAAGTTCGTTGATGTCTTGTTGAGAAAGTTGCTCAGATTTAGCAAAACCGCTGACTAACGGCGCGATACGGCCACTAAAAAAACGCTCAATAAAATTTTGACTTTCTTTTAGCGTGTATTCAGCGCGTTCCATGCAAGGAGTGTAAATATACTGGCGGCCATCTTTTTCAAAGCTGAGTGCGCCTTTTTTTACTAACCGACCGAGTAAGGTTTTAATGGTTTTTTCGTGCCATTGTTTATCATCGCTTAAACGCTCGATAATTTGGCTTGCTGTAGCAGGGTAGTTCAGCCAAAGTGCATCGAGCACTTCAAATTCTGCTTTTGATAATTCAATCATATATATTGCCTACAGGTGTAATCTTTAACTTAAGATTACACCTGTAATCAAACTTTGCAACTATTTTATATAAAAATAATTAGTTTTTTAAAATGTCAGATTTATTTATTTTACGATAGGTATTTTCTGGCAGGCTTAGGGTGGCCAAATTAAGCTCGGCAATTTGTTCTCGGTAAAGATCAATCACTTTATAGCCACAGTAATGGGCCATTTTTCGGATTTGGCGATTCAGCCCTTGCTTTAAAATAATACTAAATTGGCAGTCGGCTACTTTCTCCACGGTGCATGGCAGTGTGATATGTTTATCAACAGGCACACCATTTGCCATTTTTTGGCTAAAGCCATCATTAAGCGGTTTATCAACAGTGACTAAATAACGTTTTGGCTGGTGGAAGTCAGGATGGATCAGCTGATTACAAAATTCACCATCATTAGTCAGTATTAACAGACCACGAGAATCTTTATCTAGCCTGCCAATGGGGTATACGCGGGTGTCTGTTGGTAGATGGTGAATTAAGCTGCTAGGGTCATGTTGATTGAGTTTACAATCAATTCCTACCGGTTTGTGATAGGCATAATAAACGCGCGTTGCTTTACCTTGTACGCGCGTGTTATTGACGCGTATATCGTCGTTATCATCAACGTGATCAATATGATTGGCTGGGCGGTTATTTACGCTCACCACACCTTCATCAATCAGCCGCGAGGCTTGTTTACGAGAACAAACGCCAGCATGGGCAAGGTATTTAGCTAGACGAGTTTTCTCGCTCATAAATTAAGTCGCTTCGGTTTAAATTGATCAAAGTATATCAAAGCAACGTACAGATAACTTAATCCACTGTAAAAAGGGTTTCACCATGGCAATAAAATTATCAGAACTTAAAAACCATCAGCCTTTGCAAAAAGTTATTGTTCACTCATTGGAAATGGCTTTATACCAAGTGTCGGTGATGATCAACAATGTTGAGTATTATGTAACGGATGAGCAGGGGGAGTTTATTCGTGGCTTAAGCCCATTGCATATTCAAAAACGACTCGACCACCTTAGTTATGCGCAAATGGTATTGCGTCATACCAGCGCATACGATGAAATGTGTGGCCAGAGTGAAAAAGTGGGCAGTAATATGCTCGAGGTGCCTTACGGTAAAAATCATTTATATTAACTTGTTAGTCATTTAAACTGACCTTTTAACTTGGTAAAAAGCGACCATGTATCAGTTTGAAAATGATGATTCACAGGTATTAGAACAGTTATTGCGTGAGCAAATAGTTGCTTATAATCAAGCTCACTTTGATGCACAAAGACTGCCATTGGGGTGTAAATTTGTTGATGAAAATCAGCAAGTGGTGGCGGCTGTAGCTGCTCAATTATTTGGTAACTGGTTACAAATAAATTGGCTTTGATGTGATGAAAAAGCACGCGGTCAAGGCCTAGCTAGTAAGTTACTTAGCGCGATCGAATTAAAGGGTAAGCAGTTAGGTGCGCTGCAAGTTCAGCTTGATACTTTAGATTTTCAAGCTAAACCATTTTATGAACATCGTGGTTATGAAGTTAAATATCAACTCGATAATTATCCTCGCTCTGGCACCCGCTACTTTATGGAAAAATCACTTAGTTAGCTGTTAATGGTTCGCCATCAAAAGTAATGCCCAAGAAGGGGGTTACTTCTGGTGCTAACATAAATGTGCGAATGTTCATGTGATCGTGCTCATTAGGATTGCCAAGTACATCATCACGATAAAACGCGCCAAAGCAATCTAGAGTATTTTGTTTACTTAGTTGGTTTAGTTTAGCAAAAGCAAAAATTTTACATGAGCCATTATTTTCACCAACGGCACTTTTTAAGCCGTGGTTATTGAATGCGCAGGCTGTAAAAGTATAGTTTGCTTCAATCACTGCCATCGTATCGGCAAATGCAATGGTGTGTGGCTCATTAGCCAGACGGCTTAAAAAATCGTTGAGTGTCATAGTCATCCTTATTTAGCTAACTCTAGCTGATTAGTTTGTTGATTAATATTAAATTTAAACAACTGTAAAAAATTCATGCCGAGTAATCCATACCCACTATGGTTATCAATTACTAACACTTCAAAGTTTTCAATATATTGCTGGCCAATTAAAATTGAATCAAGTTGGTAACGTTTTGCGATTACTTGGCCGTTGGCGGTATTGATGCTTAAGCTATCAATATAGTCGGGTATTGGCCGTAATGCTTGAAATACGTTATTTGGTAATACGGTAAAGCTTGCCCCGGTATCTATCATTAGTTGGGTGTTGAGCGCATCGTTGATTTGCATATCTAATAAATAGTGTGCGCCGTATGGACGTAATGGCACCAGATCAATACCGCTTTGCGCTTGTGCTATGCGTGTTTGTAATTCAGCAACTTTCGCTTGTAATGGATGCTCCAAAGGAAAGCGATCTAATGTTGCTTGCGCGCTTAGCAGGTCACCGAGATGGTAATACGCATCAGCGAGTGCGAATAAGTAATTAGGATTTTCGTTATCATAATCAAGCCACACTAAGGTTTGATTAATGGTTTTTTGCCACGCGTGCTGCTCTGTAAGCGTTTTTATTTGTGCCATGGTCAATTGTATTAAACGCATATTAATGGCTGCTTGCTGGCTTTCATTGGCAAGTGATTGCAATGATAATAACGCAACAATAGCTTGGTGTAGCTGCTGGTTTTTCACTAAACGTTCGGCATCAAGCTGTAACATATTTATATCGTATGGATAGCTATTTAAAAATAATTGCAAAAAAGTCTCAGCAACTGTGAGCTCATTATTTTTTAACCAGTTATCGAGTTTATCTAACCATAAAAAGTAAAGTTGTTCAGCTTGTAATGGCTGGCTTGTAGTTAATGCTTGGTAGCTGGCTAAGGCAGCCGTAAACTGTCGCTGATTAAATTGCTGTAGAGCTTGCTGATAGAGTGATTGCTGATTGTTTTCAACGATAACTGATGGCGACAATTTAACGGCTGCTTGTGGGGCTGTTGCTTGCTGTTGTGGCCACAATAAATAGCCATTAAGTGCCACTGATAGCAGTAGCAGCAGCGTGATAAATTTAGTAACAGCAGTCCCTTTCATTGCTCGCTCCTAGAATATTATGGCTGGGTTAAAAAGTGTTTAAGCGCTTGAATATCAGTTATTTCAATATCGGCTAAGCCTTTGTAGGCATATTTAGCTGGTTGGTCATTTAACCAAAGTGACTGACAACCCGCATTATGCGCACCTTGTACATCGGTGTCTAAACTATCACCAACGTGCAAAATGTGCTGGGTTGGGACGCCAAGCGCGGCGGCGGCCTGTTCAAACATCGTGGTATGAGGTTTAGCTTTACCGTGAATACCTGCTTGTAAAACCAGTTCAAATACACCATTTAAGTTAAAACGTTCAATTTCTACATTACCATTGGTAATAGCAATTAAGCGATAGCGTTTACTCAGTTGTGAAAGTAAATCGAGCACTTTATCATCCACTACAATTTGGCTGCGGGCATCAGCAAATGCTTGATAAGCATTATTAGCATGGTGTTCGAGCTCTGCGTTTTGATAACCGAGCTTTGCCAGTGCTGTACGCAGAGTGCTTTTGCGCCACTGCGTAACATTGTCGACTAACTCGGGGTTATCAAGTAGCGCCTGCTCACGGCACTGTTGCCAATAGTCTTTACCTTGTGCTTGCCAGTTTGGCAATGCATTTAGATAATTTATCTGTGCTTGAACGGCTGCTGTAATTATCGGATGGTTATTGTATAAGGTGTCGTCTAAGTCAAAACTCAATACGGTAAAAGGTGAAATGGCACGATTAAAGCGGATCATATAAGCTCCTTGCTAGTCGGTATTTGAACGTTTTTTAGCGCGAGGGTGCGTGTTGTCATACACTTTAGCTAAATGCTGAAAATCTAAATGGGTATACACTTGGGTGGCCGATAAACTGCTGTGACCCAATAACTCTTGTACTGCTCGCAAGTCACCCGATGATTCTAAAATATGTGATGCAAATGAATGGCGTAATTTATGTGGGTGTACTTGGCTGCTAATACCTTGTTTTATTCCCCACTCTTGCATGCGAAGTCGAACGTGACGTGCTGAAATACGGCACTTTTTGCTACTGACAAATACTGCAATTTCTTCTGGATGAGCAAATTGAGGGCGTAGTTTAAGCCATTTATTTAATGATTCTAGCGCCTTGCCTCCCACTGGTAACAGGCGTTCTTTGTTGCCCTTACCGCGGACTAATATTTCCCCCGCACTGCGATTTATATCTTGTATATTGGCACCAACTAACTCACTAATGCGTAAGCCAGATGAATACATCAGCTCCATCATCGCCTGATCGCGAACTGCAAGAGGATCATCATCGTGAATATCAAGTAACCGTGCCATTTGGTCTACATCAAGGTTTTTAGGCAGGGGTTTGGCAAACTTGGGGCCTTTGATTGCTTCTGCCGGATTATGATAATGGTTTTGTTGACTGATATCTTTGGTTTTTAAAAACTTATACAAACTGCGAATGCAGCTGAGCTTTAAACTAATCGTACGGCCACTTAGTTGCTTGCTTCTAAGTTGCATGCTGTAACGGCGTATATGCTCACCCTGTACGCTTGACCAATCATTACACAGTTTGCTGAAATACAATGCAGCGAAGTTAAGTTGGCTGGTGTACTGGCTGATAGTGTGTGGTGAGTATTGTCTTTCGAAGCGCAGATAATCACTAAATAATAGGATTGGCGTGCGCCACTTATCGCTTAGTTTGTCACATAATTGCTCAACATTTGGCGGCTGCTGCTCGCTCATGCCTGCTCTAGTTCCAATTCCAACAGTCTAAGTTGCAGTGAGCGAACAAACTCAAGTACAAATAAACTATCTTTTGCCGGTTCGAAGTGGTTTGCATCATCACTGCCAAAGGCCAAAATAGCGATAGGGTGCTGACTGTTACCAATTAAATAGAGCGCAGTTGATTGTGTAGCAGGGCTGAACAGTAAATCTCGCTCTTGCTGATTTACGCGACCCAGATAAACGCCATTATGCTCTAAGCGGTGTTCAATTAGTTGCGCAAACTTTTTATCATACTTAAGCAAGTGGCATTCATTAATCGCCGGATTAGTACAAATAATATTGCGTAAGTTTATTGCTAAAGTTTTAAAGTCGTAGTTAGTCCAAAGCTGGCGATGACACTCGCTGAACAAGCTATAAATTAGCTCATTTTCTTTTGCGTGCTTAATTAAGCTGTCAATTTTGCTTTTCAACATGGTGTTGTGTTCACGCAATTGACGCTGTTGAATGTGCACTAATGAGGTTGCGCCTTGCGCTTGCTGCAGCTCAAGTTGGGCTAATAGTGCTGGATTTTGAGCTAAAAACAATGGGTTTTGTTGTAAAAACTCACTCACTTGCTCACTAGTTACTTTGTCGTTTGAGTTACTCATAAAGCGACCTGCCCATCAAATACATGCTCTGCAGGGCCGGTCATTCGCACTGGATGGCCTTCACCTTGCCAGCGAATTTGCAAACTACCGCCCGGTAAATCGACCTGTACTGTAGTGGATAATTTACTTTGAATTTGGCCAATTACCATTGCTGCACATGCGCCTGTACCGCAGGCGAGCGTTTCGTTAACGCCACGTTCCCAAACTCGCAATTTAATATGCTCAGAATTAATCACTTGCATAAAGCCCACGTTAACGCGCTGTGGAAAACGTTCATGATTTTCAAGTAGCGGGCCTAAAGTGCTGACGTCAGCTGTCTCTATATCATCAACTTCAAGTACACAATGTGGGTTACCCATTGATACTGCACCACTAAATACGGTGTGTTCTTCTGCTCGAATAATATAAGTCAGTTCACGCTTAGTCGCTTTGAGTGGAATTTTGCTCGGTTCGAAATTAGGGTGACCCATGTTGACGGTGACTTGGCCATCTTTTTCTATGTATAAGGTTAAATTACCTGATTTGGTAGATACGGTGACTTTATGTTTATTAGTAAGGCCTTTCATCCGTACAAAACGGGCAAAACACCGAGCACCATTGCCGCATTGTTCTACTTCGTTACCGTCAGCATTAAAAATACGATAATGGAAATCAAGATCGGGAGAATAAGGCGCTTCAACCATTAATAGTTGGTCAAAGCCGATGCCGAAATGGCGATCTGCCAGTTTTTTTATTTGGTCTCGTGACAAGAAAACGTTTTGTGTAATGTTATCAATTACAACAAAATCGTTGCCTAGGCCGTGCATTTTGGAAAAATTAACTAACATAGCGCTCTAATTCGGGTTGCTCTGCGCTAATCATGCCACAGAGCAGCCTCGTTACAAAAAGTTTATGGTAAAATTTTCTCGCCTTGCCATAGACTTTCCAGAGTTTCACGCGCGCGGATCAAATGACTCTGCTCGCCATCGACCATGATCTCTGCCACACGTGGCCGTGAGTTATAATTTGAGCTCATGGTAAAGCCGTAGGCACCAGCGCTGCGCTGGGCAAGTAAATCACCTTGTTGTAAGGCTAACAGGCGATCTTTACCTAAAAAGTCACCGGTTTCACACACCGGACCGACAATATCAAAGTTGTATGTGGGTGTGTCGTCATTACGAGGCGTTACCGGCACAATTTTTTGCCATGCTTGATATAAAGCAGGGCGCAACATATCGTTCATACCGGCATCAACGATTGCAAAAAACTTATCTTGGTTTTGTTTTATAAACTCAACTTTTGTAACCAAAATACCCGCATTGGCAGCAATCGCACGGCCCGGTTCAAAAATAAGCTCTAAGTGTTGATAATCAGTTAAACGATCGGTGATATGTGCCACATATTCACTTGGATGCGGTGGCGCTTCGCCATTGTATGGTACGCCTAAACCGCCGCCAATATCTAAATGGCTGAGTTCAATACCGTTGGCTTTTAAATCGTCAATTAGAGCCAGTACTTTGTCTAGTGCTTCGAGAAATGGTTTGATTTCAGTCAGCTGTGAGCCAATGTGACAATCAACCCCGGTGATTTTTAGGCCAGGCAATGACGCAGCATACTGATAAACACTTGTTGCAGTAAGAATATCTATACCGAATTTATTTTCTTTTAAACCCGTTGAAATATACGGATGGGTTTTCGCATCGATATCAGGGTTTACACGAATTGAAATTGGCGCGACTAAATTAAGTTCGCTGGCAACGTGTGAAATACGATCTAGCTCTGAGACGGACTCAACATTAAAACATTTAATCCCGAGCTTGAGTGCGTAGGCAATTTCGTCAGCTGTTTTGGCAACCCCTGAAAAAACCACTTTACTAGCGTCGCCTCCGGCCGCAATGACGCGGGCAAGCTCACCTTTAGAAACAATATCAAAACCTGAGCCCAAGCGTGCCAGCACATTTAAAACAGCAATGTTTGAATTGGCTTTTACAGCATAGCAAACTAAGTTTTTATGATTGGTCGCGGCCTGTGCAAAGGCAAGATAATGACGCTCAAAGGTTTTGCGAGAATATATATAACAAGGCGTACCGTATTGTGCGGCGAGCTCCTTGACAGCGATGTCTTCAGCATGCAGCTGATTATTTTTATAGTCAAAAAAGTCCATTATTGGTCCTGTTTCGATTCAGTTGTTGATGACTGTGTTTGCGTAACTGGAGTTGTTACTTGTTGTGGTTTATTTGGCTCGGCTTTATCTTCTGGCAAATACAGTGGCCCGCTTTGTCCGCAGCCAGCTAAAGTGATGAGTAGTACACCAAGTGGGGAAAGTCGTTTTAATTGTTTAAGATGCATCTCTTTCATTAGATTAATCGTGTTGCTGGCTTTATAATCGCAGATTAACAGAATATCTAAAAAATGCAGCTATTCGCGGATGAATTTATTCCTGTTACACTAGCTGCATGCAATTCGTACCGAATATCTGGCTAAATGCCCGTAAAAGGAAATAATAATGACTGATCATGAATACCACCAATTAGCCGAAGCTCTTATGTTTACCATTGAAGAACAAGTGGATGACTGTGAAGCTGACTTAGACTATGAATCTGCACAAGGTATTTTGGAGATTATTTTTGCTGATCGCAGTAAAATTGTGATTAATAAGCAAGCTCCTTTGCATCAAGTATGGGTTGCGACTAAGTTTAATGGTCACCATTTTGAATTGCGTGGCGATAAGTGGATTGATAATCGCTCGGGCGCAGAATTTTGGCAGTTTATGAATGAAGCAACAACGCGTCAAGCTGGCCAAACGGTAGAATGGCAATCAGCACTATGAGTTTAGAGTTTGTAGAATACGCGGCAAAAGGCCAGCATCAAGCAACGATTATTTGGTTACATGGTTTAGGCGATTCAGGCGATGGATTTTTACCTGTCGCATCGCAACTTGCATTGCCTGATGAATTAGGTGTGCGGTTTGTGTTCCCGCATGCTCCGGTACAACCGGTCACCATAAATGGTGGTATGGCAATGCGTTCTTGGTATGATATTAAATCTATGGATCTAGACAAGCGCGCTGATGAAACTGGAGTACGCGAATCAGCGGCGAAGGTTGAGCAGTTGATTGAGCAAGAGCTTGGTAAAGGTATTCCTGCAGATAAAATAATATTGGCTGGTTTTTCTCAAGGTGGCGTTATTGCGCTACATTTAGCACCGCGTTTAACTCAGAAACTTGCAGGTGTAATGGCGCTTTCGACTTATATGTGCGTGCCAGATAAGTTAACGGCTGAAGCTAAACATACAGATTTGTCGGTATTTATGGCTCATGGTAGCCAAGATCAAGTAGTACCTTATGATGCAGGTCGTCATGCGTTTGACATACTTACAACGCATAACATGGATGTAAGTTGGCAAGATTACCCAATGGGCCACCAGCTCTGCGGGGAAGAACTAATGGCTATTCGCCACTGGTTGATCGCGCGCTTAAGTTAAATAGTGTTGAGTAGCCGAGGCTAAAATGAAACAAAAAATAGTGATCACTGCAAGTATGAGTCGAGAGGCTGCACCTATCGCGCCTGAGGTAACCTATCAATGGCATTGGCAGCGCATTGTTACCGTTACGCTACTGATGATATTTGCGTTAGTTATTTTTACTTATAGCCTGTTGAGCTCCGTAAATGCTGAGCAAAATGATCAACAACAACCCCTTGATAGCCCCGAGTCTGTTGCACAGACAAGCGAAGAAGACGCGCCTTTAGCATCTTCAACAACGGTAGCAGACAATACAGAGTTTGAGGTAGTCAGCGAAGCGTCGACACTCACTGATATTAATGCTGATGATGGTAATGATGCTAGTGTAGTGGATGATAAAAGTGAATCGCTAGAAATGGCGATGATAACTGATAGCCCAGAACAGCAAATTGTTGATAGTAATCAGCCCGAACAAAGCCAAGCACTTGCAGCTAATACTATTGTTGCTACAAATACCAATAATGAGCCAGTAGAAAGTGACGTTAGTGCGGAGCAACCAGATAGTTTTGCTACATCCGCACATATTGCCAGCGTTGCTCTTGGTGCAAAAATTGATACCGACAAAGTAAGCCGCGCAGTATTGACCCGTGAAGTGGTTGATCGTGAGCCCGTTAATGTTTTTAAAGCGGATGTGCGTTTAAATGAATTTACTGAAACAATGGCATTTTTTAGTGAGCTTAAAAATATGCAAGGGCAGACGGTCAAGCATGTTTGGCGCTATGAAAATGAAGTGCTAGCTAGTATTGAGCTTGGTGTAACGTCTCCTCGGTATCGCACTTACTCTAATAAAACTATTTTACCTGAACAAGTTGGCAACTGGCGTGTTGATGTTGTTGACGAACAGGGCCATTTATTGGCACAAAAAGAATTTCGCATTTTAGCTGAGTAAGTGTTTATTCACCTTTAGGCTCAGCAAAGAAAATTAATTGGACTCCTTTTATGACTGAAAACGTGACAAAAAAACCTCAACTTATTCGTATCGCTACGCGTAAAAGTGCATTAGCACTGTGGCAGGCTGAATTTGTAAAGGCACAGCTAGAGCATTTCCATGCCGGCATTACTGTTGAGCTAGTACCAATGTCGACACAAGGAGATATTATTCTTGATACACCACTTGCAAAAATCGGTGGCAAAGGACTATTTGTTAAAGAGCTTGAGCAGGCCATGTTAGATGGCCGTGCAGATATCGCTGTGCATTCAATGAAAGATGTACCTGTTGATTTTCCTGAAGGGTTAGCACTGCATACAATTTGTGAACGTGAAGATCCACGCGATGCATTTGTGTCAAATACCTTTGCCAACATTGCACAGCTACCACAAGGTGCTATTGTTGGTACATCGAGTTTGCGTCGTCAGTGTCAAATTCGTGAACTGCGTCCTGATTTAGAAATTCGTGATTTACGCGGTAACGTCAATACTCGCCTAGCTAAGCTTGATGATGGCCAATATGATGCGATTATTTTAGCTGCTGCTGGATTAATTCGTTTACAGATGCATGACCGTATTAAAGCATTTATTGAACCAGAAGAATCGTTACCAGCGAATGGTCAGGGCGCTGTAGGTATTGAATGCCGTATTGATGACGAGGTTACCCAAGCGTTACTTGCACCACTTGAGCATAACGAGACACGTATTCGTGTTAATGCCGAACGTGCAATGAATCGCCGTTTAGAAGGTGGTTGCCAAGTACCAATTGGCGCTTATGCTTTAGTTGATGGCGAGCAAGTACATTTACGTGGTTTAGTGGGCGCAATTGATGGCAGCGAAATTTTACGCGCTGAGATCAGTGGTAAAGCAATTGATGCTGAACAGCTTGGTGTGCAACTGGCTGAACAGTTACTTGCTTTAGGCGCAGATAAAATTTTAGCTGAAGTATATAGAGACGCATAAATGTCACAGATCCTGATAACTCGCCCACATGGAAAAGGCGCCGACCTTGCAGAGCAACTGTCGCAAGGGGGTTATCAGGCGACTTTATTTCCGGTTTTGAAAATTGATTACTTAACCCCAGATAATACTCAACTGACCCCTTTACTGAATGCAGATAAAATTATTTTTATCTCCCAAGATGCTGTCAAAGCATTGTTGGCACTTAAACCCGATATCAATACTAAAGCGCAATTTTATGCCGTAGGTGAACAAACGGCAGAAGCCATTTGGCAGGCATTTGGCGTACGAGCAGCCGTGCCTAAACTGCATGATTCTGAAGGATTACTGGCTTTAAAATCATTACAGCAAGTTGATGGTCTAAATATAGTGTTGGTCAAAGGTAAAGATGGCCGAGCAACGATTGCAAAAAACTTAAAGCAACGTGGGGCATTTTTAAATAATTTAGTGGTTTATCAACGAGGCCCTGTAGAAGGTAATGCAACTGACTGGCTAGACCACTGGCAAAGCCTTGATGTTAAAGGTATAGTCATAACAAGTAATGCGGCAGTTGATGCGATTTTTCGGGAACTGGGCGCAAAACAATTAGAGTGGATCAGACAGTGCCAGTTTTATGTTGCCAGTGCTCGCATTAGTGAATACCTTGCGGCGCAACAGATTGACTCGGCAAATATACACATTGCTGCAGGTGCAAGCGATAGCGCTATGTTTACTTGTATTAGCGAAGGTAACATTATGAGTGAAGATACAAAGCCAACATCACAGCTTGCTGACCCTAAAGCAACGCCAAGCAGTTCAACCAAGGCGAGTGCTAAGGTTGCAGACTCTCCTTCGGCAACAAAAAAAGACTTTGCTATGAAACAAGAAACGAACCAAAACAACAAACAAAAAATAAGTAAAACTGGCAGCTTAGCATTACTTATCTCGTTGATTGTGGCCTCTGGTGTTGGTTTTCAGTTTTACCAAAAACTTCATACACAACAGCAAGCAAATCTGTTAGTTAATCAGTTATCAGCTGACAACCAATTACTCAGTAAAGAGCTGCAAGCAGTGAAAGTTGCGCAGCAAACCTTGCAACAAGCGCTGTTTAATAGTGAGCAAAAAGTTGCTGCTAGCTTAGCTGAAAATGCAGATAACACGGCAAAACAATTAGCAGCCGCCTTGCAGCGTGCAGAGCAACAAACATATAGTCTTAATCCACAAGAGGTGACTAGTTTGCAGCGTATGGCTGAGTTTAAACTGTGGGCTGAGCATGATTATAATGGATCGGCGGCAGTATTAACTCGATTAGATACGTTATTAGCAGAGCATCCAGGAACTGGCGCTATTCGCCAAGCAATATATCAAGATTTGCAAGCGCTTAGCACTGTTGAGCCGGTTGCAATAGAAGCAATTTATTTAAAGCTGCACGGTGTACTTGGGCAAGTAGATAAGCTCGTTTTCAATGCGGTGGCATTACCACAAGAAGTAGATCAAAAAGAGCAACATGTATTGAGCGAAAACGTTAGTGATTGGCAGCAAAATTTAGCTAATTCGTGGCAGCAATTTAAAGATAACTTTATTAAAATTCGCCAACGTGAAGATATCGCTATTGAACCTTTATTGACAGAGTACGAGCGTCATTTGATCCAACAGCGATTAAGTTTATATTTATCGCAAGCTCAAGATGCGCTTTTGACTAAACAAGCCAGTATTTATTTTACTGCTCTGAGTCAAGCCGAAGTATTAGTAAAAGATTATTTCCAACATGATGAAGCACTAACTAAAAGTACGCTTAAAGCGCTGCAGGAGTTGAGCAAAGAGCAGTTAAACTTTAGTCCAGCTATCACTTTGCAAAGTACTGAGCAGATCAAGGAGTGGGCAAAATGATCCGCTTAATATTGGTTATTATAGCAGTTGCTGTATTACTTGCTTTATCGCCTATGTTAATAGGTGAAGTGGGTTATGTATTAATTTCGTTTAATCAAACTACTATTGAAGGGTCTATCGTCGCTTTTTGCGCGACCATTTTGGTTATCGCGCTGGGTTTGTATTTAACTTATAAGCTTATTCGTTATATTTTGTCTTTATACAGCAATACTCGCCATCGTTTTTTTGCCCGCAGTGAAGAGCGTAAACAAGCGGCGATTGAGCAAGGTGTATGGAGCTTAATTAATGGTGATAGCGAGCAGCTAGAACTGGCATTGGGAAACAATAGCGTGGCTGATAATTGGCAAGATGTGCGCTATGCGTTACTAGCTAAAGCGGCTTTACAAAATAATGACACAAGCAAAGCGATTGGATTACTTGAGAAAATATCGCCAGCAAACCAATTAAAAGCGGCTAAACTCTGGTTAGCCAGTGGTGATTGCAGCACAGTAAGCAGTGAATTAAAAGCGTTAGCGGAAGCTAAAAAAGCCACCGCGCTGGAGCTGAAATTGTATGCCGAAGTACTTGTGCAACAGCAAAAATGGACTGCGCTTGAGCAGTTTATGCCGCGTTTACTAAGTAAAAAAGCGTTAACAGATAGCCAATGGTCGATATTATTAACCACCTACTTTATGGCACAGCCAGAATCGCAATTAACCGATAAGTATCAGCAACTATCTAAAAACGTAAAAGTAAAAGCGCATAGCTGTTACTTAGCTGCGATGGCAAAAGCTGGGCGTTTAAATGAGATTGAATTAAGTTTACTTAAAATGCTGAAAAAACCAGAGCAGCATATTGAGCTTGCACATATATTAAAAGTGTCCGCCCCTGGAGACGCATTAAAGTTACAGGCGAGTTTACAAGATACTTTAAAAAAAGAGCCGGATAATCAAGCATTGTTACTGGCACTTGCATGCTTAGCTAATGCTCATGGTGAGTATGAGCTTGCTGCTCGGGTGTTCGATAAAGCGTTAAACACAGAGAACAGCAAAGAATATTTAGTACAAGCACAGCTTAGTTATAGTAAAAGCGCACAACCACAAAAAGCACTCGACCTTTATTTGTAATTACAGTTAGTTGAGGCCTGAATAGGAGCGCCAGAGCATTGCAAAATATATTTACTCTGACGTTTGGTTTAACTTTTGCTTATTTTATTACTGGGTTTTTCAGTAATTCGCTGCTCGCTATTGATGGTTATGCAGTGGCTTCGTGGCCACCATCAGGCATTGCCCTTGCAGGGTTTTTATTGTGCGGGCGACGCGCCTTAGTTGGGGTTTTGCTCGGTGCTTTACTCACCAATATGATTCATCTCGATCGTGTTGCTGATATTCTGCATTGGCAGGTTTTCTTACAAGCTTTAGCTGTCTCTTTTGCAGCCGTTTTGCAGGCCTGGGTAGGCTGCTATTGCATCGTTAAAATAATTAAAGCTCCGCTAGACTTATCCTCTTTAAAACACAGTGTACAAAGCTTGATCATTGCAGGGCCTGCTTGCTGTGTGATTGCTGCAGCGATAGGCACTAGCTTATTGGTGTCCAATAATATAATACCGGTACATACCGCTTTTGATAACTTTGTGGCGTGGTGGATTGGCGACAGTATTGGGGTGTTAATTTTTACACCGTTAATATTGGCGGCTTTTAATTACGAGCAGATGCGTCATCGCTTACAAGTAATTTTACCTTCAATCCTTATTTATGTCGTTATAAGTATTAGCTTTTATGCTGCGGCAAGTGTGAAAAAAGACAAAGATATTCAAAAGCAAGAAGCAAAAGTAGCTGAAGTGCGGTTGGAAATAAATCATAAATTAGATGAGGTATCGGCGCATTTAGCTCTGCTTTCTACTTTTTTTGCCAGTAGTGATGAAGTCAGTTACGCTGAATTTAAGCGTTTTACTACAACTCAACTTGATTATAGCAATGAAGTACTTGCCCTAGAATGGGTGCCAAATGTACCGTTATCAACGGTTGCTCAATACCAACAACAAATTCGTCTAGAAGGCTTTAATGAATTTTATATAAAAGAGCAATCACCCGAGCAACAATGGCAGAGTGTGACGAAACGGGACAGTTATTACCCTGTACAGTATGTACATCCGATGTTGGGTAATGAAGAGGTAGTAGGTTTTGATTTAGCCTCAAATGCGCAAATCCGTAATGTGATGATGATGTCAAAAGCATTGAATGAGTTGATTATTAGCGAACCGATGAAGCTTGTACAAAGCAACAATGATGATACTGGGGTATTGTTTTTCTTTCCGGTTTTTGGTGACTTAGATATTCAAGGTGATTTTAGGGGCTTTGTGGTTGGCGTTATTAACTTAGCGCGCTTGGCTGATACTTTGCAGTTTAATCATCGTAGTCAAGTAAGTATGCACTTCTACGATGTGACTGATGCGCAGCAGCGGCAACTAATCTACCGTGCATCTCGCACCGATAGCAAACTGCTGAGTGAATACCAGTTAGTTATTGGGCAGCGAGTTTGGCAAGTTCAGCTATTTGAGCCAACAACACAAACGTCATGGATAATGTACTGGTTTGCACAAATATTAGGGATGTTATTTGTTTGGTTACTGATCACTTTTTTAATCTCAGTGACCGGCACCAATATTCAGGTGCGCGAGCAAGTTGCTCAACAAACACGAGTGTTGCGTCAAGAAAAACAAAAAGCAGATGAAGCAAGTCAAATCAAAAGCCAGTTTTTAGCGAATATGAGTCACGAAGTACGTACTCCGATCAATGGCATTAAAGGTCTGCATTATTTAGCGTTGCAGCAGCAAGATTGGCAACAAGCCCGCCATTATATTGAACAAGCTGATGGTGCGCTGAGTGTGTTGCTGCGAGTATTAAATGATGTACTCGATTTCTCTAAAATGGAAGCTGGCAAACTCGATTTAATACAAGAGCCTATCGAGCTAAATCAGCTTATTGATGAATTAGTTAATTTAGTGCAATTCGACGTTGATATTAAGTCGCTGAAATTAATATTAGAACTAGATAACAGCGCAGATCTACAGCTAGATAGCGACCCAATACGTTTAAAGCAGGTCTTGCTAAATTTATTAAATAATGTGATTAAGTTTACCGCTATAGGCACAATCACACTCAAAGTATGGCAGCAGCAAGACGTCACTTACTTTAGTGTCAGTGATACTGGTATTGGTATTAGCCAAGTAGCTCAACAGCAACTTTTTCAACCATTTGCACAAGCCGATAGCTCTACCTCGCGACAGTTCGGCGGTACAGGTTTGGGGTTAAGTATTTGCAAAAAGTTGGTTGAATTGATGGGAGGAAATATTAGTTTAGTAAGTGAGGAAGGACAAGGTTCAACTTTCACTTTTACCTTACCACGTATCTCGCCTCTTACTAAAGCCGAGCAATTAGAGCCTCTCTTTGCTGAGATTGACACGAGTACTTTATCGCTTGCTGAATTTAAGATCCTATTGGTGGAAGATAATCTGCTAAACCAACATGTTGCTACCGCTATATTAAAAACCAAAGGGTGTATTGCTGATGTTGCCAGTGACGGTTTTGAAGCCATTGAGAAGGTCTCTGAAACCCGTTATGATTTAGTGCTTATGGATATTCAAATGCCTAATATGGATGGTTTGCAAGCCACTAAAGTGATTCGTGATGAGCTATTTATACATCAGCTTCCTATTATTGCTCTGTCAGCAAATGCTCATGATGATGATGTTAAAAAAGCTCTCGCAGCTGGTATGGATGGCTATTTAACAAAACCAATCGATGCCGAAAAGCTATTTAAAACCATATGGCATTACCTACAACAGAGTACTGATTAATTTTTAGTACTTTTATCGAGCGGGGCTGACAAATGACCTCAATAATACAAACAAAATCATCTAAACTTGAATTACCGATTTAAGTGCGTATGATCCGCGCAAATTAACTGAACTGAGTGCTAATTATGATCAATAAAAAACTCCCTTTGCTAGATATCCATCGCCATTTAGATGGCAATGTCCGCGCGCAAACTATTCTTGATTTAGGTCGTCAGTTCAATATTAAGCTGCCTGCTGATAATGTTGCAGACTTAATACCGCATGTGCAAGTTATCGATCCTGAGCCTAACTTAATGGCCTTTTTACAAAAGCTTGACTGGGGCGTCACGGTATTGGGTGATTACGATGCGTGTCGGCGTATTGCCATCGAAAATATTGAAGATGCGCAAGCACAAGGTCTTGATTATGTAGAGCTGCGTTTTAGCCCTTACTACATGGCACAAAGCCAAGGCTTACATCCACAAGGTGTGGTTGAAGCTGTAGTTGATGGTATTAAAAGTGCGACTCAAAGTAGCACGGTTAAAGCTAATCTGATTGGTATATTATCACGTACTTATGGCACTAAAGTTTGCCAGCAAGAGTTAGATGCCTTACTCGCGTTTAAAAATGATTTAGTTGCAGTGGACTTAGCTGGTGATGAAATTGGCTTTCCGGGCGAGTTATTTGTCGATCACTTTAAGCAAGTACGTGATGCTTACCTTAGCGCAACGATTCACGCCGGTGAAGCTCTGGGAGCTGCCAGTATTTGGCAAGCAATCAATGAGCTAGGTGCTGAGCGTATTGGCCATGGTGTCAAAGCTATTGAAGATGCCAAGCTAATGGACTACCTACGTGATAAACGCATAGGTATTGAATCGTGCCTAACTAGTAACGTGCAAACCAGCACAGTAGCCAGTTTAGATATGCATCCACTGAAGCGCTTTTTAGATCATGGTATTTTAGCGTGTATTAATACCGATGATCCCGCAGTGGAAGGCATCGAAATTGAACATGAATACATGGTTGCAGGACCTGCTGCAGGACTGACTCAGGTTGATATGGAAAAGGCGCAAGTTAATGCGCTTGAGATTGCATATTTAAGCGATGCAGAAAAACAAGCCTTACGAGATCTAAAAGCCTCGTCTACTTATTAATTTAAGTTTTATGATTGAAATGCGCTATCTAGCGCATTTTTGCAATATCAACAGGAAAGAACAACATTTATTGCACTAGAAGAATGGCGCTTCTAAATAAAGTAAGGATGTAATTCCCTTAAAGGACCTGACTATGAAATTTTTCACGATATTTTTTACTCTTTCGATTTTAGCAAATAGTTATTTTGTAAAGGCTGAATCATTCATACCTGCGAAACTTATTAATAATCACAATACGCTAAATAAAACTCAAAGCGCCACTCGTTTAGAAGGCTGGGCTTACGTAAGTTATGTAATTGATATCGATGGTAAAGTGAGTGATATTGATATTATCGATATTTCTGATAAAGAATATTTTACTGCACGTACAAAAAAATACTTTGAAAAGCTCGAGTTTTCGCCAGCAACAGATGGGCAAGGCAGTATTGCGTCTGGGCAAACGCTGTTACTTCGCTTGACTAAGGAAGGGATTGGTATTGGTAGATACGCTGTTACGCCCGGTTTTTATACTCGTTACGAGCAAGCAAGTGAGCTGCTTTCTCAGCAGCGGTTCGCTGAAGTCGAAAAATTATTGACCGATATGTCATCAGATAATGCCAAAAACTTACAAGAGCAGGCTTTACTTTATTGGATTCAAGGTCGCTATTATTACGCGCAAAAAGAGTGGGATAACTACGGTCAAAGTATCGAAAGAGCAGGCTATCTTCATACAGACTTACCACCATCACTTGCCTCTAAAACACTACAAAATTTATATCGTTGGCACTTATATAAAAATCAGTTTTTTAATGCTGGGCAAGCTATTAAGGCAATGACTCAATTAGAGAATGTTGAAATTAGCGAACAAAGCATGGATTTTTTACAGCAGCCTATAAATGAGAGTCTATCAAGTGATAAAGAGTTTAAGTTACAACAAACAATGCTTAAAGGGCAAAGTTGGGTATATCAGCCTCTAAAACTCAATTTTACAATTTCAATGAATGCTGAGCAGATTGGTGAAATAGCGCTAAGATGCGCAAATAGAGTAAACGATTTGACGTTGAGTGACGTTGTTAAAGTGACGTTAGCACCATCAGATAAAAACTGCGCAGTATTAATAAAAGCCAAAGATGCGGCGGTTATAAATATTACGGAGCACCCCTAGCTTAATTAACGCACATTAAACAAATGGCAATGCCTTGTTCGCTTAGCGTCAGGCATTGCTTGAAAAACACATTATTGCTGGCAGCTCAGGTAGTTATCAAAAAGTGCTTTGAGTACATCACTGCGTCCAATCATGCCAATTACTTTGGTGCCTTCAACAACGGGGTAATTTTTAGGTTTACCGGTTTTCATTTGCTCGGCAAGTTCCATTATGTTGGTGTCGCCGTTGACGGTTACAACCTCGGTTTGCATCAGTTGTGAAACCTTAACCACACCGTCACAAAAATAACTATTTTGCATTAACGGTTTTAGCAGTTCTTGCTCAGAAATAAAGCCCACTAAACATTTATTATCATCAAACACTGGCGCTCCCAGTAGTTTGAATTTTTGTAGTTCTGCAATTGCTGTGGTCATCTCGGTTTCAGGGGTTATATGCGGTAACTTGCGCTGCATAAAATCTTTTACTTTGGTGTTTAACATTTGGGTCTCTCCCAATTAATGAGTTATACAAAGTATGGTTAAGGATTGGCCGTTTGTGAAATTGTTTATGTTGATTGCGCTGATAGGTAACAACAATTACAGCTAAATTTAATTGTGAGCCAGACCATCAGAGTGAGTTTGGTATTTGGCTTTCACTAACTCCATATAATGCGCTAAGCTTTTTTGTGAATTAGTATCAAATGCCTTGGCGAGTGGAATAATGCTTTGAATACGATCTAAGCGAAACTCTCGGTAGTCACTGCGTAACTGACAATAAGCGATAAGAGTCCACTTTGCGCCCCAATATACCAGTCCTAAAGGGTCGACAATACGCTGAGTTGGTCGTTGGTTTACATCCAGATAATGAAATTCAATGCAGGTTTTATTAGTGATGGCTTTACGAAGTATCAAAGTGGTTGTTTGGTGGCTTTTATCGTGATGAAATGCAGAGACTAAATACGGCAGCTCTGCAACGCGTTGCTTTAACTTGTTAGGCAACACAGCATTAATTTTAGTCATTGCAGCTTGGGCATTCGCCGCTAACTGTGGATCAGTCCAAGCGCTCACCATTTTACTACCTAACAACAGTGCTTGTAGCTCCTCAAGAGTAAACATCATCGGTGGTAGGTCGTAATCGGTAATTAAATAGCCAGTGCCTGCCTCACCTTCAACGGGCACGCCTGAGCTCTGTAAGTGCTGAATATCGCGATAAATTGTTCGCTGAGATACCTGTAATTTATTGGCAAGTTCGTTTGCAGTGATCGCAAAGCGGCGACTCTTAAGTATGTTTACTAATTGAAATAGCCGCTCTGATTTGTGCATTGGTTATCCTTGTTTTCAAAAATACAGTGTTAGCTTTGTTGGCAAGCTGTTTGGCTAAGCACTTCAAAACGATCCAGCTTTATCGATTCTTTTGCAATGAGAGAAGTGTACTGTTGGCAAATAGCATTATCAAAAAATATATCACGCAGTTTTTGGGCATCAGCAACCGTAGCAAAATAAATGATACTAGTATATTGCTGGGTATCGGCTTGTTTAGCAAGGGAGCGGTAAAGTACGCCTGATTGGTTATCAATATAACGCTGAAAATCATTATTAGCGATATGGAACTGCGCTAAATTTGTATCAGTCTTTAGTTTGAAATTTACAACTTCGATTAAATTTGTGGTCATCATAGTTCTCCTTGTTTAAGAAGAGCTAAGTAAATCATAGCGGGCTGTCAGGGAGTGTCAGTAACCAGCTTACGGATAAAAATTAAGCTGGTTACTCTGGTTATACTATTTTATAAATGCAAATGCATCGGCGAACATATTTTCGCGAATTGCACCATGTGCTAGGAAATCATCGCGGACAATACCTATCATGTCAAAACGCCCTGCCATGTAAATATCATATGGGGCAAGCGATACGATATCGTTCATCACCGCTTTATGTACGTAGCCTGTGTGGCCTGTCCAGCTAGCTGTTGGGTTTTCAACTACTGGTATAAAGGTAAAGTTTTCACGGCTATCGGCCCATGTTTGCATTTCAGTATGCGCATACAAGGCTGACTCTTCACGCACACCCCAATAGAACAATACCGGACGCTCACAACCGATTTCACTTAAATGATCAGCCATAGATTTTGCGTATGAAAACCCAGTGCCGCCAGCGAGTAAAATAATTGGACGTTCGCATTGGAGACGCAACTGTGAAATGCCTAAGCCAGCTTCAATCAACACCTGAGTTTTCTCAGCATGGGCTTGGCGAAGATGCTCTAAAGTTTGCATTGCATATGAATCAACTGCAGATGCGCCAATATGGAGTTCTAGCTCATCAGACTGTGAAGGGCGGCTGGCAATTGAAAACGCGCGCTTGTCTTTTTCGCCAAGCACTACTTGCAAATATTGGCCAGCTTCAAAGGTGACGCTTTCAACAGGTTTTAAAATTACTTTGTGAACAAATTCAGTGAGTGGGCTGATAGCGACAACTTCAGCGTGTAATGTTTGCATGTTTTACCTTAAATTAGCGGATACGCACTTTATTTGAACAATAATAACATATCCGCATAGTGAGTTTATAGCCTCTAAAAGAGCTGTTAAAGAATATCTAAGCTTTGCCAGATTTCATCGACGCGATCTTTAGTCGCTTGATCCATCACAATGGGTTCGCCCCACTCTCGAGTGGTTTCGCCGGGCCATTTATTAGTGGCATCCATACCCATTTTTGAGCCAAGACCTGAAACCGGTGATGCAAAGTCTAAATAATCAATCGGTGTGTTTTCAATTAGAGTCGTGTCGCGGGCGGGATCCATACGTGTAGTAATCGCCCAGATCACGTCATTCCAATCACGTGCGTTAACGTCATCATCACAGACAATGACAAACTTTGTGTACATAAACTGACGCAAGAACGACCATACCCCCATCATCACGCGCTTGGCATGACCTGGATATTGTTTTTTCATTGTCACTATCGCCATTCGATATGAACAGCCTTCTGGCGGTAGATAAAAATCGACTATCTCAGGAAATTGCTTTTGCAAAATAGGCACGAAGACTTCATTGAGTGCGACCCCTAAAATTGCCGGCTCATCTGGTGGACGACCAGTAAAAGTGCTGTGATAAATAGGATCTTTACGATGTGTCATGTGGGTCACGGTCATAACAGGGAAGTTATCAACCTCATTGTAATAACCCGTGTGATCGCCATAAGGGCCTTCAGGTGCCATTTCGCCCGGCATTATATAGCCTTCAAGAACTATTTCAGCACTGGCTGGAACTTGTAAATCATTGGATATCGACTTAACTACTTCTGTTTTGCTACCACGTAGCAAGCCGGCAAAGGCGTATTCACTCAAGGTATCTGGCACTGGCGTGACGGCACCTAGGATTGTCGCCGGATCAGCACCCAATGCTACCGATACCGGATAAGGTTGGCCTGGGTTTTCTTTACACCATTCTTGAAAATCGAGAGCACCGCCACGGTGTGATAACCAGCGCATAATGATTTTATTTTTACCGAGTAATTGTTGGCGGTAAATACCTAAGTTTTGGCGTTTTTTGAAAGGCCCTTTGGTGACGGTTAAACCCCAAGTGATTAATGGAGCCACATCACCAGGCCAGCAGTGTTGAATTGGCAGCTTAGTTAAATCAACATCATCGCCTTCTAGAATAACTTGCTGACAAGGCGCTTTTTTAACTTCTTTGGCAGGCATATTTAATACTTGCTTAAACACTGGAATTTGGCTAAATGCTTCTCTAATGCCTTTTGGTGGCTCTGGCTCTTTTAAAAATGCCAGCAACTTACCGACTTCTCGCAGTTCGCTAACGTGTTCTTTACCCATTCCCATGGCAACACGCTCTGGTGTACCAAATAAGTTAGCTAGCACGGGGATATCATAACCTTTAGGGTTTTCAAACAATAAAGCGGGTCCCTTAGCACGTAGTGTGCGGTCGGCAATTTCGGTCATTTCAAGATAAGGATCAACTTCTTGATGAATACGCTTCAGTTCACCTTTTTTTTCTAATAAATCGATAAAATCACGTAGATCTTTGTATTTCATTGTGGGCCGCTTTAAAGCTTAAAAGACTGTTGGCATTATACTTAAATAAAGACGTTAAGCGAATTAATGAGGTGTTTTTAGAGCACATTTAAACGATCATTTTTGTTACATTATAAGGTGAGTAAGCTATAGTTTAGGACAAATGTTTGAAATGAGTTTTTGATTAATGGGTGGGCTTATCGTAAAAACATTTATCAAGGCTGTTATTATTTGCTGTGTAATTACCTATGTAGATCAAGTAAGTGCTAAGCAATCATTAAATTCCGTGATCAATATGCCGCTTTTTAATGAGCACAGTGCCGTGATGTTAGTGGTAGAACCGCAAACGGGTGAAATTAAATTTGCTAATAAAGCAGCGGCTGCATTTTATGGTTACAGTATTGCGCAATTGCAAACAATGCGTATCCAGCAAATTAATATATTTACTGAGCAACAAGTTGCACAGGAGCGCCAAGCGGCTCTGACTAAAGGGCAAAACTATTTTGTTTTCAAACACCGATTAGCGAGCGGTGAAACACGTACCGTTAGCGTTTATTCAGCCCCATTTACAATTGAAAATAAAGATTTTTTATTTTCTGTCATACATGATATTTCATCTCAACGTAACCTTGAAAAAGCGCTTTGGCATTATCAAGAAAATCTTGAACAATTGGTTGCCATTCAAACTAATGAAATAGAACAAAAACGCACCGATCAATTGCTGTTAGCGCTAATATCTATTTCTGTACTGATAATACTGCTAGCGACTTTAACTTGGTTAGTTTTGCGATTACGCCGAGCTAAAAAATCGGCGCAAAAAGACAGTGCGACGCTAAAAGCGATTTTCAATAGTATTGATGATCTGCTCGTTTACACGGATGCCGAGCATAGGGTCATTACAGCTAATACTGCGGCTGTGCAAAAGTTAACGGCAGGCGAGCCACTGAAGGATAAAAATATTTACTCATTTACTGAGTGCCCGAAAGGAGTTGTTGGAGTTGATAGTGAGTGTCAATTTCACGGAGCCAAAGAGGTATTTTGGGGAGAGGCACGAGTAACCGCAGTTATCGACGAAAAAAATAGCAAAATTGGTGAAATACACTTAATTCGTGATATCACTTTAAAATTAAAAGCACGCCAGCAGCAACGACTCGCGAGCACGGTATTTTCGACAACTAATGAAGGTATTTTGGTTTCTAATCGTGATAATGAAATTCAAGCTGTAAATAAAGCCTTCACACAGATCACCGGTTATCAAGAACAAGATGTGCTTGGTAAAACACCTGCAATATTAAATTCGGGCCATCATAAACCATCGTTTTTTAAAGTGTTATATCGACGTTTAAATGAGGTAGGGCATTGGGAAGGTGAAATATGGAACCGCCGCAAAGATGGTAGTATTTATCCGAGCTGGGTCAATATTTCGGTAGTATTTGACGAGGAAAAAGACATTGAAGTTTATGTTACCTTATTTAACGACATTTCTTTACGCAAAGAAAATGAACAGGAAATGTGGCTACAAACTAATTTTGATACCTTAACGGGTTTGGCAAATCGCTATCATTATAATAGCAAGCTAGATCAAGAAATGATCCGTGCGACAGCTGATAATAAGCGTTTGGCAATTTGTTTTATTGATTTAGATCGGTTTAAAAGCGTTAACGATACCCTAGGGCATAATAGTGGTGATTTACTATTACTTGAGGCTGCCAAAAGGCTTAAAGCATGTATGCGCAGCTCTGATGTAGTTGCCCGTTTAGGTGGCGATGAGTTTGCGCTATTACTGCCAGGGATCAATACGTTAGCAGATATTGAGCGACTAGCTACAAAAACTCTGCTGGCGCTTAGTTCTTCATTTAAAATTGGTGAGCAAGATGTATTTGTATCCGGCAGTATGGGGATCACTATTTTCCCCGACGATGGAGTCGATCGCAAAATATTATTACGTAATGCTGATAGCGCCATGTACAAAGCTAAAGCACAAGGGCGAAACTGCTTTGAGTTCTTTACCAGTGGCTTGCATGAACAAGCGACTGCTCGCAGTAGGCTCGAAAATGCTCTTCATAAAGCGCTTAGTAATAACGAGTTTACCGTTTATTTTCAGCCAATTATTAGCCACGATAAAAAAACGGTCGGTTGTGAAGCTTTATTGCGATGGCATAGTGCGGAGCTTGGCGATGTGTCGCCGGCACAATTCATTCCTGTATGTGAAGAGTTAGGATTAATCATTCCAATTGGTGAGTGGGTACTCAGAGAAGCATGCCGCGAAGCTGCTAAGTGGTGTAGCAGTTTCGGTGATCAGTTTTTTGTTACGGTAAATATGTCTAGCGTGCAATTTATTCGCCAAGATATTGAAGCGTTAGTTAAAAGTGTTCTACAGGAAACGCAGTTATCAGCTCAGTGTTTAACCCTTGAAATTACAGAAACGCTACTTGCTGATAATAGCTCAAATATTTTGCAGCAGTTGCAAGCATTACGGGCAACCGGCGTGGGTTTAGCAATTGATGACTTTGGCACCGGTTACTCGTCGTTGAGCTATTTAAAGCGTTTTCCGCTGAGTAAGTTAAAAATAGATCGGGAGTTTATAAAAGACTTACCCGATGAGCTTGAAGATTGTGCGATGGTCAGTGCAATAATTTCAATGGCTAGTAACCTACAGCTCAAAGTTGTTGCCGAAGGAGTTGAAACCTTTGCACAGCTGGCTTTTTTAAATGCTCTAAATTGTGATTATATTCAAGGTTTTTTATACAGCAAACCACTGCCAGCGGCACTATTTGATAAATACATTAGGGAGTTTATCGCGGAGCAAAATAATAAATAAGCTGCTACACGCCACTGCAACGTTATTTCTGTGGCGTGTATTTATCATTATCACAATAGCTGCAGATGGGTTTTATATTCAAAGTTAGAACTTAAACCTTTCTACCGCGCTGGTTAATGAGTGAGCGAGTTGGTTAACGTCTTCACTTTGGTTGGCGAGAGACTTTGCATGTTCGGCATTCGTTTGTGCTTGCACCGTTACCTGCGCCATAATCTGTTTTATTTCATTGCTGTTATCAAGCTGGTGATGCGATGAACTGGCAATTTGCATACTCATTTGGTTAATTGTCACTAAGGTACTTTGTATTTTATCCACGGCTTGGTTTAATTCACTACTATTTGCTACACATTCTTTTGCTTGTTGTTGCCCATCGTTAATTTCATGATGAGCAGTGTTGGCCTGATGTTGCAGTGTTTGGATCATTGTATGTATTTCGCTAGTCGAGTTTTGCGTTCGTGCAGCTAAAGAGCGTACTTCATCTGCCACAACAGCAAAGCCTCGGCCATTTTCTCCTGCACGGGCAGCTTCAATTGCAGCATTGAGCGCAAGCAAATTAGTTTGCTCAGCAATACTACTAATTGTATCCACGATCGCGCCAATTAATTGTGTGTGCTGGGTTAGCTCATTAGTACTTTGTACTGCTTGATCAAGTCGAGTAAGCAACGCTGCGATACGCTGGCTGTTACGATCAGCAATCTGGTTTACATCATGGGCAAACTGCGAAGCGTTAGCAACTTCATTAGAGGTGTTATCCGCTCGTTCACAGACCGCTTGGGAATTACTATGCATGCTATGCGCCACCGAGTCGGCCTCTGCAATACGATCTAATTGCTGCTGTGCTGCTTCGGTCATATGTTGGCCTTGTGCACTGGTTTGAATTGCTGATTGATCTAAGGTGTGGGCGTTATCACTTATCGCACTTAGTAATGTACTTAGATCATCGCTTAATTGATTGATATTGTTTAAAAGTACACCAAATTCATCATCATTATGGGGCTTTGTACGTTTCGATAAATCCCCAGAAGCGATACGTGATAGTGCTTTATTTACAGCATTTAGTGGTTTTAACATTGCTTTGGTGGTTAAAAAGCAGATCAAGGCTGCAAATGAAATAAGCACTAAACTTATAATAATCGCGAGTCGCGAACCGGTAGTGATCACCGACTGAGCATCTGCCTGCAAGGTATCAAAGCGTTTATCGGCTAAATGATTTAACTCAATAATGAGCTGCTCGGTAAGTTGAAACTGTTGCTGGAATACAGCAAAGGCTTGCTCGGTCGCAACTTTACTGGTCAAAAGAGTACTTTGTTGCTGGTACAGTGTTGCCAACTGTTGATTAATTAAGCTGAGAAGGTCTTTTAGGTTGCTGAAATTTGTTTGATTTTTTAACTCACTCGCTTGCTGTTGTAGGTATGTAAAATTAGATTGGATATTGTCTAATAAAAAAGCGGTATCTTGTTGGTGCTCTGTGAGTGTTTGTAGGGAGCTAATGTGGTTGATGCTCTTAACATTATTGCCTAAGGTGAATAGTAAGTCGTCAATGCGGGTCGCGGTACCAACAATAGCGGCTAATAACGATTGTTGCTCCGGTGTTACTTCGATTAGTTCTAAATCAAGTAAGCCACTACTCAAGTCAGCAAGATTATTAGCGTAATCATTTGCTAATGAGGTAACCTGAGTTGCTGCTGTTAGGCCTTGTTGTTTGGTGTTAAACATTGTTGCGCTAGTGTCACTAAACTTTTGATAACGTTGTGTTATTTGTGATAGTAATTGCAGCATTTGTGGTTGGTCGTGCAGCTGAGAGCTTAATTCTTCTAGCTTGGTTTTAAATAAAGTTTGTTCTTCATGAGTGCTCTGTTGCTGCTGTTGCAAACTGGCTTTACTTGTTTGGCTGTATGCAACGGCATTAAATTTGGTGATTGATAACAGCGATAACCGCAAGGCATGACTTTGCTGTTGTACCGGTACAGCTAAAGTTTCTATATCCGAAGTGGCGTGATTAATTTGTCCTAATGACCAGTAAAAAAAACTACTGCTGGCGAGCATTAAAAAACCAATTGTGGCAAAGGCAAAAATTAGTTTCGTTTTAATAGCAATAGCGCGCATAGTGAACCCGTAAATACTTAATTATTTATGAGTGTAGCAGTATTTTTATAAATTATAAGTTTGGCGAGCGATTGTATTACTCTAAATTACAATGATATTTGTTGCCATCAATTATCAACATTGCTTCATTCCCTTTGGTCCAAAACAGCACATCTTCATTGGTATATTTTACGCCCGAGGCGCTGATTTGTTTGGTCAGCGAATGATTTACTTGATTGTAATTTAGCGTGGCACTTTCTTCATCGTTACTGGTAATAACGGCGCTTAGCTGGCTATCGCAGGAGAAAGACTGACTATTTAATTGTTCTGTGCATGCACTGAGGCTAATAACACCGAGTGCAATTAATAGGATTTTATACATAAACAAGTACCTTGGCTAAGTGTGTTTAGCAACTAGCATAGCAAACGAAAATTAACCTTTGGTGAAAATACTTGTTTAGGCTATGTTGATTATTATAAATTTTTTAACTGCAAAGGAAATGAGATGGCAGGTACTAACCTATTGACATTATTGGACGATATCACCACTTTATTAGATGATATTGCCACTATGAGTAAAGTCGCCACGAAGAAAACTGCGGGTGTGTTAGGGGATGATTTAGCCTTAAACGCGCAACAAGTGACAGGAGTCACTGCCGATCGTGAGCTACCAGTCGTGTGGGCGGTAGCGAAAGGCTCATTTTTAAATAAAGCAATTTTAGTTCCTGCAGCGTTATTAATAAGTGTTTGGCTACCTTGGCTTATTACACCTTTATTAATGGTTGGTGGATTATTTTTGTGTTTTGAAGGTGCTGAAAAGTTAGTCGAAAAGTTATTACCAGCTACGAAAAATGATGATGTAGATGCTATCGAAAATTTAGATTTAGTTGAGTACGAAAAACAAAAAGTAAAAGGAGCTATTCGAACCGACTTTATTTTATCGGCAGAAATAATAGTTATCACTCTAGGCACCGTGGCGGGTGCAAGTCTACTAAATCAAGCGTTAGTCTTAAGTGTTATTGCGGTGATCATGACCATTGGCGTTTATGGGTTAGTGGCAGGGATTGTAAAACTTGATGATGCTGGTTTGTATTTGCTTAACCAAGCACAGCAAACAGGAAACCGTTTTAAAGCATTATTAGGTAAAGGTTTATTAGCCGCAGCACCACGCTTAATGGCGTTTTTAGCATTTGCAGGTACGGTAGCGATGTTTTTAGTGGGTGGTGGAATTTTAGTGCATGGTATTAGTGTGTTGCATCATTGGCAAATCGCTGTTGCTGAGTTTGCACTAGCAAATTTAGGTACGCTGGGAGAGATTATTGCGCCTTTACTGTTCGATGGTTTATTCGGTGTATTAGCCGGTGCGGTTGCTGTGTTGGTTCATCATGGAATTGCCAGCATGAAAGCAAAAAAGCCAGCAAAGTAAATTTGCTGGCAATGAATTAGCAAGGGAATGCTATGAAAGTTATTTGCTTGAATTAATTAGTGTTCATGTTTTGATTCAGCAGCTATACCTAACCAGGTAATTTGATTAGGGATAAAATCAAGGTTAAGAATAGTTTTAGTCGTTTGCTCATGGGTGTCGATACTTAATACTGTTTGGTTGTTTGCATCACTGATATATAAAGTATCGTCGGCCGCTGAGGCCGCGAGTGCATAGTTACCAGCTGGGTTTTCGAGTACTTTAAAGCGTGCACTGACTTGCCAATCATCTTCAGCATGTAGCACCGACAAGAAACCATCACTTCCAAGCACATAAAACTTGCCAGTAATCCTATCGAGTGCACTTGCTAATACGGTATTTTCAGTATTTTGTTGCCATGCAAGCTGTGTCATTTCAGCTGATGCTGGGTCGATGGTGTAAAAAAGCTTACTTTGTGCAATACCTAAAAATAGTTCGCTGTGTTCACTCGCTTTAATTGTGCCAATACGCGTACCTTCAGCAAAGCTGTTGAGATTAGCTACTTTGGCTGCGTTAAACACACCACCTTTTTCAGTTATAACTAATACACCATCGCTACAGCCAAAAGCGATATGCTGGTGATTTTGCGCACTGCCATGTAGTGCAGGGCAATCCACTGCAAACCGCTGTTCTTGATGAAAGTGATCACCATGAATATGCAGTTGTTCAACATAATTTGGCAGCACGCTAGTTATATCTTCGCTGCGATAAGTTGTTATTACCGATTCACCGCGAATTTGCGCTGTACCATGCATGGCATTGTTAAAGCTATGTGCTGCAAGTATTTCGCCATCTTCAATTGATGTATCAGTTAAAATAGCAAAGCTTGCTGGGATCCCCGCATCTATATTGCCATCAAAAAACAGTGCCGCTTGCTGTTCGCTTATATCAAAATGAGTTGGCTTATCATTTGTTAATGTAAAACCTGAAAAGGAAGGTAGTTGTTCGTAATCATGCAGGTGATCATCATGATCTTCTTGGTATAAACCACCATCAATAAATTCTACATAGTTATCCGCGCGTTGTATAAGTACCGCAAAACGATTGTTAGGACTTGCATATAAGCCGCTAACAATATTTGCAGTATTAAACATTTCAAGTAGCGTGTCATTATCAGTATCGAAAATTGATACGTTTGCAGTATCAGCATGACTAATGGCTAAACGCCCTGTTGAGGTGATTCCGATATGATCATGGTTATCTGCCAGCCCAGCATTTTTATCTGCAAGATCATCAATTTCACTGTTACAAGCACACAGTACGGTGACCATAGATGCGATCAGGCTAGTTTTAAAGTTAGGTAAAATCATTAACATTCCGGTGTTTTGTTATAATGTATCGGTAATGTTATAATGTAACTTAATCAAAGTAAATAAGTACTCTTCGTTCTTTACTTAAGTATTTGGATGGATATCTATTTAAAATCTTACTGGGTACAATTGCAAAAAATATAAATATAAATATAAAAGGATGTTGTATGGGTAAAATAATGCAGTTTATTGTTGTTATTGCTTTGTGTGTTGTCAGCTTCATGAGTGA
>MDTG01291120.1_pt1 | contig 32448 bp, 27 predicted proteins | sample 811421 | NCBI WGS metagenome assembly MDTG01 (sample SAMN05326645, study PRJNA326480) | marine metagenome | isolation source: seawater | place: Pacific Ocean: South East | collected 2011
GGTTGGTAAAGTTGAGGCAGGAATCCCTGAAGATGATCCGAGAAATCCTGCTACAATTGCCGATAATGTTGGTGATAATGTTGGTGATGTGGCTGGAATGGGCGCTGACCTTTTTGGTTCATATGTTGCAACAATTTTAGCAACAATGGTTCTGGGACAAGAAATCTCTTCTGTTGATAATTTTGGTGGCATTGCTCCTATATTATTGCCCTTAGTTATTGCTGGTTTGGGTTTAGTTTTTTCTATAATTGGAACTTTTTTCGTTAGAATAAGTTCTGAGGAGGGGTCTGTTCAAAATGCTCTTAATCTTGGTAACTGGCTATCTATTTTGTTAACTTTTGTTGCATCTTATTTTCTAACTCAATGGATGCTTCCTGAAACAATGGAAATTAGAGGTGTTGTTTTTTCTTCAATAAATGTATTTTGGGCAATTGCTACAGGTCTTATTGTGGGTGCTTTAATGTCTATAATAACGGAATACTATACGTCTATGGGGCGTCGACCTGTTGACTCTATTGTGCACCAATCTTCAACTGGTCATGCTACAAATATTATAGGGGGTCTAGCTGTTGGTATGGAATCAACTGTTTTGCCAACTTTGGTTTTAGCAGCTGGAATATATATTTCTTTTTTATTTGCGGGACTTTATGGTGTGGCTATTGCTGCTGCCGGAATGATGGCAACAACAGCTATGCAGTTGGCTATTGACGCCTTTGGCCCAATAGCAGATAATGCTGGCGGTATTGCTGAAATGAGTGGTTTACCAAAAGAAGTTCGAGAAAGAACGGATAATCTAGATGCTGTTGGAAACACTACTGCTGCCGCAGGGAAAGGGTTTGCTATTGCTTCTGCCGCCCTAACGGCTTTAGCTCTATTTGCAGCATTTGTTGGTTTGGCTGGTATAGACTCTATTGATATATATAAGGCTGATGTTCTTGCTGGCCTATTTGTTGGAGGGATGATTCCTTTTATTTTTTCTTCTCTAGCAATTGCTGCTGTGGGGCGTGCTGCTATGGATATGGTTAAGGAGGTTCGAAGACAATTTAAAGAAATTCCTGGAATCATGGAGGGAAAGGCTACTCCTGAATATGAAAAGTGTGTTGAAATTTCAACAAAAGCCTCTATCAGAGAAATGATTCTTCCGGGGGCTATTCCTTTGGTTGTTCCGGTTGTTGTTGGTTTTTGTTTTGGTCCTGAAGTTTTAGGTGGTCTTTTGGCTGGTGTTACTGTTTCTGGTGTGTTAATGGGGATTTTTCAAAATAACTCTGGGGGAGCTTGGGATAATGCAAAAAAGGCTATTGAAGCTGGTGGAGAAAAAGGTTCAGATTCTCACAAGGCTTCTGTAACTGGAGATACTGTTGGCGATCCTTTCAAGGATACTTCTGGGCCATCGATGAATATTCTTATAAAGTTAATGAGTATTGTTTCTTTGGTTATTGCTCCTCATATTTGTGAAAAAGAAATTGATCACGGTTTTATAGACGAGAATGCTGGTGTTGAACTGTCTTCTCATGAAGAAGTTGAAAAAAACACTATTAATTATTAATTAATAACTCTAATATCTGAACAGCGTTTGTTGCTGCCCCCTTTCTTAGTGGGTCGGCAACAACCCACATGTTGTAGGTGTTTTTTTGAGAAAAATCTTCTCTTAATCTTGAGACAAATACTTCGTTTTTTCCTCTGACGTCTGCCGGCGTTTTATACTTTTTTCCTTGCTCAAAAACGACGCCTTTTTGTTGTTTTAACAAGCCTATTATTTGTCTTTTTGTTGTTTTATTTTTTAATTCAATATTTACACTTTCTCCATGCCCTCCTAAAGTGGGAACTCTAACCGCTGTTGCTGTTATTTTAATGTTGCTTTTAAGTATTTTGTTTGTTTCTTTTATTATTTTTTCCTCTTCTTTTGTATAACCGTTTTCACAAAAATCGTCACATTTTGGTATAACGTTTCTATGTATTTTATTTTTATAAGCCCTTTGTTGTGGTTCTTTTTTGTTTTCTTCTAATTTTAATTGTTCTACCGCCCCTATTCCTGTCCCAAGAACAGATTGATACGTTGATATAATAATTCTTTTTATTCCTATTTTTTTTTGTATCATGGCTATTGCCATTATTAACTGTATTGTCGAACAGTTTGGGTTTGATATTATTTTATCTTTTTTTGATATTGTTTTTCCGTTTATTTCTGGAACAATTAATTTTATATTTTTATTCATTCGAAAAGCTGAAGAATTGTCTATAACTATTGCTCCTATTTTATTAAACTCTTTCGCGTACTTTTTTGATGCTTTTGCTCCTGCCGAAAAAAGAGCGTGTGTTGGTTTTTGTTTTAGTGCTTGATCTACTGTAACAACCTCGTATTCTTTGTTTTTATATTTAATTTTATTTCCCTTGCTTTTTTCTGTAGCAACAAAAATTATTTTTTTAATGGCTTTGTTTTCTTTTTCTTCTAAAATTTTTATAATTTCTTTTCCAACTAAACCGGTGGCTCCTAAAATTGTTAATATCATAAAATTATTGTTATAAATAATCCAAGAAATTTAAATATTTATTTTAATGTTTTCTAAAGCTTTATTATTAAAATCTAAAAAACTTCCTAACAAAACGGGTGTTTATATGTTTTTAAATGATAAAAACGTATTGTATGTGGGAAAAGCTAAAAAACTTAAATCCCGCGTTAATTCTTATTTTAAGTCTGATTTAAAAAAAGACAGTTTAATTGTTTCTTCTTCTAATAATATTAAGTTTATTCTTGTTGATAATGAAGAAGATGCTCTTTTTTTAGAAAACAATCTAATAAAAAAACATAAGCCTAAATACAATATTTTACTAAAAGACGATAAAAGTTTTCCCTGGATATGTATAAAAAACGAGCGATTTCCTCGTGTTTTTATTTGTAGAAAAAAACAAAATAATACCGATTTTTATTTTGGTCCTTATATTAATAATAAGGTGTTAAAAAAACTTCTTGAAATAGTTTTTGATTTTTATCCTGTTAGATCTTGTAATTTTAATCTTTCTGAAAAGAATATTTTTTCTAAAAAATATAAAGTTTGTTTAGACTATCATTTAAAAAAATGCTTAGGTCCTTGCGAGGGTTATCAAAATGAAAAAGATTATGATAAAAATATTAATTCAATAAAACTTCTTTTAGAAGGGAGATATTATTCTTTTTTAAAATTAATTAAAATTGAACTTGATTTTTGTTCAAAAAACCTTCTTTTCGAAAGATGTGAAAGCTTATATAATCTAATAAATAAAATAAATTATTTAAAAAGTAAAAGTATTGTTGTTTCTGTTAAAAATATTGATTTAGATTGTTTTTATATTTTAAATATTAATAATTTTTATTATATAAATTTTATAAGAATAATAGAAGGCTCTATTCTTTTTATTAAAAATTATAAAATAAAAAAAGAAATTTATTTTTCAGAAGAAGATGTTTTAAGAGAATTTATAAAAAAAATAATTATTAATTATAATAGTTTATCTAAAAATTTAATTTCTAATATTAATATTATTTTTTTTAAAGACTTTAATTTTATTGTTCCTAAAATAGGTTATAAAAAAAATATATTAGAATTATCTAAAAAAAATATAATTGAATATATTGAATCAAAAAATTCAAAAAATAATTTTTCAGTTTTAATTGGTTTAAAAAAACTATTGAATCTTAAAAATATTCCTTTATTCATTCACTGCTTTGATGTTTCTAATTTAAATGGAACAAACACAACAGCCTCTTGTGTTGTTTTTAAAAATGGATATCCTTTAAAATCTGAATACAGATCTTATAAAATAAAAAATGTTATTGTTCCTGATGATTATTTTTCTCTTTCAGAAGCTATTGAAAAAAAATATAAAAAATTTGATTATACTCCTGATTTAATAATAATTGATGGTGGAAAAGGTCAATTAAACACTGTTTTAGAAACTTTTAAAAAATTAAATATTATAAAAAAAGATATAATAAGTATAGCAAAAAAAGAAGAAATAGTTTTTTTAGAAAATAATAAAAAAGTTTTTTTAAATAAAAAAAGTTCTGAATTAAAATTAATTCAATATATAAGAGATGAAGCTCATAGATTTTGTTTAAAACATCATAGAATTATGAGAAATAAAAATTTTATTAAATCTGATTTAAATAACATAAAAGGAATAGGAAATAAAACAATTTTTCATTTATTAAATAATTATAAAACATTAAAAAATATTAAAAATTGTTCTAAAAAAGAATTGATAGATTTTATTGGTTTTAAAAAAGGAAATATTATATATAAACATTTTAATAATTAAAATTGTTAGTAACATTTTAATTAAACCTATTAAGATATTAACAATGAATTATATAATATTTTTAATAAAAATTATTAAAAATATTTATTAAAATTTAATAAAAATTAATTGAGCTTTATTAACATTGTTATTAATAATAATTAAATAACATTTAAATTAATTTATATAAATTTTTATTGTTTAAATTGTTTATATAAATCTTATTTAATTATTTAATTATTGTTTATAATTTTTAATAAATAAAAAAACCAAATAATTTTAAAATTATAATTATACTTATTAACATAATATATATATATATAATATTAATATTTTAAATATTTTATATTATATATAGTGTTTATATTTACTCCTAAATTATTATTGTTATTACCAGATCTTAAAGCAGGTGAATTATTATTTAAATTATAATTAAAATTAAATGAATTGATATATTCAGGATTTCCAAAAATATTATAATAACCATTCAATTCTTCTTTATTAGATAAACAATAGGAATTTATAATACTGTAATTAATAATATCAAAATCATCTTTATTAAAAGAATATATATTATTATTTGATATTATTTTATTTTTTGAAGAAATTACATTATTAGATTTAATAGCAGTATTATTTAAATCAAAATTATTATTAACAATATAAAACATTGAAGTATCTCTTATTTCTAATGCCGTATTATTTTTTATAAATAAATTATTATAAATTTTATTAAAACCACTTTTATTATTTATTATTAAAGAAATTTTATTATTAAAAAAAACATTATTAATAATATTAATATTATTACAATTATTAATTAATAAACTAGAGTTGTTGAATATTAAATTATTATTAAAATTTAATTCTTTTAAAGAATTAAACTTTAATTTTTTAGAATTATTAAAAACACAATTATTTAAATTTAAATTGGAATTATTAATATATAATAAAGCACTATAGAAATAAGAATTATTAAAATTTAAAGTAGATAAATTTAAATTTAAATTAGAATTATTAATAATAGAATTATTAATTTTTAAATTTGAATTTTCAATTTTAAAATCAATGTTTTTTATAAAAGAATTATTTATAAAAAAAGAACTATTATTTTTTAAATAAAATACACTTTCTTTTTTAGAATAAATAAAAACATTATAATACTTTTTATAATTTTTTAATTTAGATTCTTTAAAAAAAAACAAAGAATCTTTATTATTTTCACCTATAATTAATGTTCCATTATTTATAATTTGAGCAGAGTTTTTTAATAATAATTCTACTCCATTTTTTAAAACAAGAGTTTTGTTTTCAGGTATTATTATATTTTTTTTAATAATATATTTTTTTTTAGATTTCTCTAAATAACTAATATTATTAATGGATTTTAAATGAGAACTTTTTATCCACCCTTCTTTATTTATATAAATATTATTATTACAGGAATAAATAAAAAACAAAATAAAAAAATACTTATACATTTTTTTTAAAATTAGAATCTGAAATTAATGATTTTGTGTAGTTTTTTCTGTTAGAAGAAAATAAATTTTTTGTTTTAAAACTATCAATAATAAAACCTTTTTTTAAAACAATTATTTTTTCGCATAAAAAATAAACAGAATTAATATCGTGAGATATAAAAACAACAGTAATACTTAATTTTTTATTTATGAAAAAAATCAAATTTAATATTGAAAATTGAGTTTCTATGTCTAAAGCAGAAATAGACTCGTCGAAAATAATAATTTTTGGATTAGAAGCAAGAACCCGAGCAATTGAAACTCTTTGTTTTTGTCCCCCCGAAAGCTCGTGAGGAAATCTATTAATTAATTTTGTGTCTAAAGAAACAAACTTAAAAAGGTCTTTTGCGGAAAGAGAGGTTTTATATAATTTTATAATTTCATTAACACTATCGCCAACAGTATATTTGGGATTAAAAGAAAGAAAAGGATCTTGATAAACCATTTGAGCAGAATTTACAAGAGAAAACTTAGAGGCATCATAATAAAAATCACCAGAATAAGACTTTTCTATACCGCACAAAATTCTACCAAGAGATGTTTTACCAGATCCAGAACCCCCAACAACACCTAAACAATCACCACCTTTTATTTTTAAATTAATATTTTTTAGGGCAGTAAACTTTTTATTTCCAAAACCATAAGAAAGAGAAACGTTTTTTAAATCAAAAAGTTTAAAATCTTTAAAAACAAGAGAATTAGTTAAATTTAACTTTTTTAAAGAAAAAGAATTGTCAAATTTTTTAGTTATTATTTTATTTAAAATTTTATTTAAATAAACAATATGATTAACAGGCTTATTAATTTTATTTTCAATAAAACGACGATCTTTAAAAACAACAACACGATCAGAATAAAAATTTATTAAATCAAGGTTGTGACTAATTAAAATAACAGAGAGGTCTCTAGATTTTTTTAAACTTAGAACAAGGTCTAAAACCTCTTTTTGAACAGAGGGATCTAAAGATGTTGTTGGTTCATCAGCAACAAGTAAGGCGGGCTCGGAGGCAAGAGCAATAGCTATTACAACCCTTTGTTTTTGTCCCCCAGAAAGCTCATGAGGAAAAGCGTTAAAAACTTTTTCAGGGTTATTAATTCCAACTTCTTTTAAGAGAAGTAAACAATTTTTTTTCAAGGTAGTTTTTTTTAATAAATAAAATACTTCCCCTAACTGTTGACCACAGGTTAAAACAGGATTTAAACTTGTCGCAGGATCTTGAAAAATAAGAGAAATAAAATGTCGTCTAAAATTATTCCAATCCGTCTTTTTTTCAGTCAAAAGATTAAAAAAAGGTTTTTTGTTTTTTTTAAAAACAAAGGCCTGGTCTGCAGAACAATTAAAAACAGCCCTGTTTAATAAGCCTAAAAGAAACAAAGAAAAAACAGACTTTCCTGACCCAGACTCACCAAAAAGACCAACTACTTCTCCAAAACGAACAGAAAAATCAGAATTAGAAACCAAACTGTTATTGTTTGCAGAAATAGATAAATTTTTTATATCAAGAATTAGGTTAGACATTTATGAAAAATCTTTAATAACCATTCTAACAATAAGGTCAAGACTGTTTGTTAGCTTAAAGTTTTTGATATCTTCAAAATCATCCTCAGCTCTTCCTAAACGAACAAACACAATATTTAGATCAGGAATAAACACAATATATTGACCCAAAAATCCTCGAGCATAATAAATAGTGTGGTTTAAAACTTTTGCTGTCCACCAGCCATTTGAATAAAAATCAACATACGAGCCGGGATTTTCACCATCAACCAACAAAGGAACAGATAACAACCAATTAAAATAATCTTCAGAAACAACGCCTTTTCCAGAAGACAACATTAGTAAACCTATTTTTGAAAAATCACGAGCATTACTATTAAAACAACAAAAAGTTTTTTCAAACCCATTTTTTGAATCAAGAGACCAAGCAGCACTCTTTGTTGCTCCAATTTTTGACCATAAAACTTCACTGGCAAACTCAGAAACACTCTTACCAGTAGCCCGACTTAAAATAAAACCCAACAACTGAGTGTTACCACTATTATAATTATAAACAACACCAGGAGGGGAACTAAAGTTCTTTTTTAACAAAACCTTTAAAAGGTTGTCGTCATAATAGGCTCGTGCAGTTACACTTATAGGTCTTTTGTAATTTTCTAACCAATTAAAACCAGAAGACATTTCTAATAAATGACGAATTTTTACATCTTGATTTTTATATGGAGAAAAATCTGGAAGAAAATCAAAAACGCTTTGATCAACACTTTGAATATATCCACTGTCTATAGCGCAACCAACCAACAAAGACATAATGCTTTTGGCAATAGAAAAAGAGTTGCTTAAAGAGTCTACCCCGCCCCCACTCCAGTATTTTTCTAAACGAATACTGTCATCTTTAATAATTAAAAAAGCAGTAGTTTCTATAGAATTTAGTACATCAAGTAAAGAATCATTTTTCACATCACTAATATAATTAAAACCCAATGGTATGGGTTTTGGGTCCGGGGCCAAAACAGACCGGGTGTTAAAAAAATTAAAATCATCAATTTGAGCAGAGGTTTCTCCTCTAAAATAAGTTTGTTTAATTCCAGGAACTAAATAAAAAAGATCAAAAACAACAACAAAGAAGCAGACACAAAAAACAAACAAAAACAAAAACCATTTTTTCAAAACTAATCTACAATTTTACAATTAAAAACCTCTTGAAAGCAAGATTTAAAAAGTTGTTCAACATCACAAAAATTAACCTTTTTACCAACTTCTTTCTCTAAAGAAGTTACACCTTTGTCGGTTATTCCGCAGGGAATAATATTATTAAAATAAGACAAATCAACACTGACATTAAAAGCCAGACCATGCATAGTAACCCATCGACTTGCTCGAACGCCCATGGCACAAATTTTCTTATAACCAGGTTTTTTGTCCCCAAGCCAAACCCCCGTTGAATTATCAATCCGAAACCCACAAAGATTATATTTTTCTAATACCATTATAACAACTTCCTCCAAAAAACGCAAATATTTATGAATATCTGTAAAAAAATTATCTAAATCTAGTATTGGATAAATAACAAGTTGTCCGGGACCATGATAAGTTATGTCACCTCCACGATTTATTTTATAAAAATTAGCATCATTATTTTTCAAACCCTGACTACTTAAAAGTAAGTGCTCAGCTTTACCGCTTTTTCCCAATGTGTAAACATGTGGGTGTTGACAAAAAATAATATAATTTTTAGTTTTTAAACCCGCACGTTTTTTTTTAATAATAGACTTTAAAAGGTTCTCCTGAACATCCCAAGCTTCCTTAAAATCTATAATTCCTAAATTTTTAAAAAAAACACTATTCATTTCTAATATGAATATAACTATATTTGATTAATATTAATTTTAAGACGTGGAAAAACATACAGAACAAGAAATAATAAGAAGAAATTCTTTAGAAAAAATAAAAGAAAAAGGCATTAACCCATATCCAGCAGAAGAATATATAACAAACACAAATAGTGTGGAAATAAAATCGAGTTTCTTGTCTGAAGAAACAGCGCCTAAAGGTATTAGTATTGCTGGAAGAATAATGGGACGAAGAATAATGGGAAAAGCGTCTTTTGTTCAAATAAAAGATGAAAAAGGAAGAATACAGGTATATGTAAATAGAGATGAAATTTGCCCAAAAGAAGACAAAACAATGTATAACGAAGTGTTTAAAAAATACTTAGATATAGGTGATATTATTGGGGTTACAGGAGATGTTTTTGTAACAAAAGTCGGAGAAATAAGCGTCAAGGCAAAAACAATTAAAATTTTATCAAAATCCTTAAAACCCCTACCTATTGTAAAAACAGATGCAACAGGTGAAACATACGATGATTTTAAAAACACAGAACTTCGATATAGACAAAGATCTCTAGACTTGATTGTTAACGAAGGTGCGTGGGAAACCTTTGAAAAAAGAACACAATTAATTAACAGCATTAGAAACATTTTAAACCAACAAGGATACATGGAAGTTGAAACGCCCATTCTGCAACCAATTGCTGGTGGCGCTGCAGCAAGACCATTTGTTACACACCACAACGCCCTAGATATTCCACTATACTTAAGAATAGCTAATGAATTATATTTAAAAAGACTTATTGTTGGCGGAAAAAATGGGGTTTATGAGTTTGCAAAAGATTTTAGAAATGAAGGAATGGATAGAACACATAATCCAGAGTTTACAATGTTAGAATTTTATGTTGCCTACAAAGACTATAATTGGATGATGGGATTTATAGAAAAAATGTTTGAAAAAATAGCAAAAGAAGTTTGTGGAGATACAAAAATAAAATACAACAACCAAGAAATACAATTAAAAGGCCCATATAAGAAAATAGCATTTTTTGATGCAATTCAAGAAAAAACAGGTCAAGATATTTCTAACATGACAAACGAAGAGCTATTACAATATTGTGAATCAAAAAAAATAGAAACCAACAGCTCAATGGGCCGGGGAAAACTTTTTGATTCAATCTTTGGAGAGTTTTGCGAAAAAGACCTAATACAACCAACATATATAACAGACTATCCAATAGAAATGTCGCCATTATCAAAGAAACATAGAGAAAAAAAGGGTCTTACCGAGAGATTCGAGTTATTTATAAATGGGAAGGAAATAGCAAATGCATATTCAGAACAAAATAACCCGATTGAACAAAGAAAAAGCTTTGAAGAACAGGTTGAACTTTCAAAAAAAGGTGATGAAGAAGCAATGTTAATAGATAATCAGTTTTTAACAGCGCTAGAATATGGAATGCCACCAACATCAGGAATAGGAATAGGAATAGACAGGCTAACAATGTTATTAACAAATAAAAAAACAATTCAAGACGTGTTGTTTTTTCCACAAATGAAACCAGATAAAAAATGAAAATAACAATAGGTTCGGATCACGCCGGAGTAGATTATAAACAAAAAATAACAAATCACCTAAAGAATCAAAACCACAACGTAAAAGATGTAGGAACTTTTGGAAAAGAGAGCGTTGATTACCCAGATTATGCCCACTTGGTTTCTAAAGATGTTTCAGAGCAAAAAAGTCTAGGCATATTGATATGTGGGAGTGGAAACGGAGTTAGCATGGCAGCAAACAAACATAAAAAAATAAGAGCCGCTCTTTGTTGGAACAAGGAAACATCAAAGCTTGCAAGACAACACAACGATGCAAATATAATTTCGCTTCCAGCGAGATTCCTTTCAATAAAGGAATGCATAGAGCTTGTCGAGATATTTATTAACGAACCTTTTGAAGGTGGCCGCCATGAAAAAAGAGTGAAAAAAATTTAAAAATGAAAATACTAATAACAACAACAATAACAGCTATATTATTAACAACAAATATTGTTGGTCAAAATCAATCAATAGCAGTTAAAAAGGAGCTATCTCCACAAATAATTGGAGAGCAAATAACAAAAAAGGAGCTCAAGAAACATATTTTAATTTTAGCATCCGACTCTTTGGGAGGAAGAGAGGTGGGCAAGCCAGGAGAATTAATGGCAGCAAATTATATTGCTAACCACTTTAAAAACATAGGAATACCGCCATACAAAAACTCAACATATTATCAAGCGATACCTCTTCACCAAACAACAATAGAGGATATTTATTTAACAATAAATAACACAGAATTAAAGTTTAAAAAAGAATTTTATACTTATCCAAGTTTTAATGAAACAGAAATAGCGGCACAAGAAATTGTTTTTTTAGGCTACGGAATCGATACAAAAAACTATAATGACTACAATATAGATGTAGACGGAAAGGTGATTATGATCCTTGACGGGGAGCCAAAAAATGAACAGGGAGAATACATTGTTTCAGGAGGAAATCAAAAAAGCCCGGAGTCTAATTGGAAATTTAAATTAAAAACAGCAAAATCTAAAGGTGCAAAGGCTGTTTTAATAGCTTTGGACAATTATAATAAAGACTATGAAAAGGCAGAACATAAAATAGAACACCCGGGAGTTTCTTTAATGAATAAAGAAGAACCAATACCATTTGTTTATATAGGTGAAAAAATAGTAAATCAAGTTCTGGGAAAAAATAAATTAGAAAAAATAAAGAATAAAATATCAAAGAAACAAAAATCAATACATAAAATAACACAAAACGAAATTGTTTTAAAAACACAAAATAATACACAAAAGTTTACAGGAAAAAATGTACTAGGCTTCATAGAGGGCTCCGACCCGGATTTAAAAAATGAAATTATTGTAATAACAGCCCACTACGATCACATAGGAATTATTGACGGATTAATTCACAACGGCGCAGATGACAACGCAACGGGAACGGCGGCTGTTTTAGAAATTGCCAAAGCTTTTCAGACAGCTAAAAAATTAGGGATTAATTTTAAGAGAAGTATTTTGTGTATGCCAAATTCGGCAGAAGAAAAAGGATTATTAGGCTCTTATCACTATGTAGAAAATCCAGAGTTTCCATTAAAAAATACAATAGCTTGTTTAAATGTAGACATGATAGGACGAATGGATAAATTTCACCCTAACGATAGTAATTATGTTTATTTAATAGGCGCAGATAAACTAAGCACAGACCTTCATAATATATCAGAGTCAGCAAACAAAAAGTATGTAAAAATAGATATTGACTATAAGTTTAATGATCCAAAAGATCCAAATAGATTTTATTACAGATCAGATCATTACAATTTCGCCAAAAAAAATATTCCATCAATATTTTATTTTAGTGGTGTTCACGAAGATTATCATAAACACACTGACACCACAGAAAAATTAATATATGAAAAAGTTGAAAAAATAACTAAACTAATTTTTTACACAGCGTGGGACCTTGCTAATGCAACAGAGCGTCCAAAAGTTGACAAAACAAACACATTTAATCTAAATAGGTATTAAAAATCAAACTTTATTCCTTGAGCTAAAGGAAGGTCAGAAGAATAATTAATGGTGTTGGTTTGTCTCCTCATATAAGCCTTCCAAGCGTCTGACCCAGACTCTCTTCCTCCGCCGGTTTCCTTTTCGCCGCCAAAAGCACCACCAATCTCTGCCCCAGAAGTCCCAATATTTACATTTGCAATTCCACAATCAGAACCAGCGTGAGATAAAAATTTTTCAGATTCACGAATATTATTTGTTATAATCGCAGAAGACAAACCCTGAGGAACATTATTTTGCATATCTATAGCCTCCTCCAAGGAGCGATACTTCATTAGGTATAGTATCGGAGCAAAAGTTTCTGTTTGTACAATTTTTTCATGGTTTTCGACTTCAGCAATAACAGGCTTAACATAACAGCCAGAAAGATAATTCTCTCCATCTAAAACCCCGCCATCAACAATCAGCTTTCCACATTTTTTAATTTCATCAATAGCGTCCAAATACATGCGTACAGCATCTTTGTCTATTAATGGGCCTATGTGGTTTGTTTCGTCTAGAGGGTCACCAACTTTTAATTGTTTATAAGCGCTAATTAATTTAGTTTTTACAGAATCATAAATTGATTCATGGACAATAAGCCTTCTTGTGCTAGTACAACGTTGACCAGCGGTTCCAACAGCACCAAAAACAACACCAATAATTGCAATATTTAAATCAGCATCAGGACTTACTATAACAGCATTGTTGCCACCCAACTCTAAAATAGATTTTCCAAATCTTTCCGCAACAGTTGCCCCAACAATACGCCCCATTCTAGTAGATCCAGTTGCCGAAATTAAAGGAATTCTTACATCTTTTGTCATCCACTCCCCCACCAAGTGATTTCCAGTAACCAAACAACAAACACCCTCAGGGATATTATTATTTTTTAAAACAGTAGCCATAATTTTTTGACAAGCAATTGCACAAAAGGGTGTTTTTTCTGAAGGCTTCCAAACACACACATCACCACAAACCCAAGCCAAGGCTGAGTTCCACGCCCACACGGCCACAGGGAAGTTAAAAGCAGAAATAATACCAACAACACCAAGCGGATGATATTGCTCATACATTCTGTGCAGGCTTCTTTCAGAGTGCAAGGTAATTCCACATAGTTGACGAGATAAGCCAACAGCAAAATCACAAATATCTATCATTTCTTGAACCTCACCCAATCCTTCTTGGTAAGACTTTCCCATTTCATAAGAAACAAGCTTGCCAAGCGCAAGTTTATTTTTTCTTAATTCTTCTCCAAATTGTCGGACAATTTCACCTCTTTTTGGGGCTGGCATCATTCTCCAGAAACTAAAAGCAGACTGAGCAGTAGATAATACGGTTTCAAATTCTTTTTGAGAAGTTTGCTTTACAGAGCCTATTAATTTACCATCAACAGGAGAGTGTGAGTCAACTTTTTCATTTCCCAAATTACTCCAAACTAACCCAGTAGAAGTTCCGGACTCCATAGATTTTAACCCTAAGCTATTTAATATATTTTCCATAATCTATTTAATTAATTAAACAATCGTATAACGTCCATTCCGTTTGCGTAAATTAATAAAGCAAACAACATAATCATGCCAGCAATCTGAAGGGGCATTAATATTTTTATAGGCAACTTTTTACCCGTTAGCATTTCTCCTAAAGCAATGAGTGCGTGCCCACCATCTAATGCCGGAATAGGCAAAAGGTTCATTATAGCTAAAATAATAGATAGTAATGCTGTCATAGACCAAAAAACAAACCAATTCCATTCACCGGGAAACATTTTACCAATACTAATAACACCGCCAACATGCTTATAGCCCCCAGTTTTAGGATTGAAAATGGTTTTCACTTGCCCCCAATACATATTTGTCATTTTTTTTGTTTTAATAAAGCCAGCAGGAAATGACTGTAAAAATGAGAATGATCGAGTTTTTTCATATTTTTCAGTAGATGGAATTACCCCAAGAAAACCATCTTCAGACAAAGGAATAGACAATTCTTTAACATAACCATTTCGAAGAATAGTTAATAAAACAGTTTTATTAGCCTGAGACTGTAAATACTCCCGAATTTCGTTATTGTAAAACGGAGTTTGCATTTTATTAACCAGAGTGATTTGGTCACCTGTTTTAAGACCATATTTTTCACCCAAAGAACCTGGAACAAATCCACCAACAAACCACTTAATATTAGGCTCAATTAAATTTCCAGAAAAACTACCAATATTATTAATAACCCTATTTACAGAGCTAGGATCTATTTCAAGAGACATGTTTTTTCCAGACCTAATTAGTTGGACATCTTTGGCCCCCTCAAAAAGGATAGCGCTAGCAATATTCATAGGGTCATATTCGATTAATTCGGCACCATCAATAGAAATTAAAATATCTCCATCAACAAACCCAAGCATTTCACCCCCCTCATTAAAAGAAAAACCACTATCCAAAGCCTTTATAGGCATATAGGTTTCGCCCCAGGAAAATAAAATCATACTGTAAATAAACCAAGCTAACAAAATATTTACCACGACACCACCCAACATAACAACAAGTCTTTGCCAGGCCGGCTTAGCCCTTAATTCCCATGGTTCAGGCGGGGTGTCAAGACCAGAGTCATCCATAGACTCATCTACAAAGCCTGAAATTTTAACATATCCACCCAAAGGTAACCAACCTAAACCAAATTCGGTTTCACCAATTTTTCTTTTAAAAATAGCGAACTTCCAATCCATAAATAGATAAAATTTTTCTACTCGACAACCAAACATTTTTGCTGTAATGTAGTGTCCAAACTCATGTAGAACAACAAGTATTGACAAACTTAAAAGAAGTTGAAGGGCTTGTATCATTTTTTATATATTAATTGGGTTGCTATTTTTCTTGTTTCAAAATCCACACAAAGATAATCTTCTATTTTAGGATTTTGAACAAAAATAGACTTTTCTAATGACTTTTCAATCACTTTAATCATACCTAAAAAAGACACTTGTTTATTTAAAAAGGCGTCGACAGCAACTTCGTTGGCAGCATTTAATGAACAAGCATACGTTCCACCCCTAGCAAGACACTCATATGCCAGCCTTAAATGAGGGAACCGCACTTTGTCGGGCTTTAAGAAAGTTAACGACTGAATTTTTGCTAAATCAAAGTCCTCAATAGGATAATTTATTCTATCAGGATAGCTCAGTGCATATAAAATCGGTATCGTCATGCTTGGAAGACCCACTTGAGCCTTAATAGAGCCATCAATAAATTCAACAAGACTATGTATTATTGATTGAGGATGAATAATTATTTCAATATTTTTTTCATGTACACCAAACAACCAATATGCTTCAATTAATTCAAAACCCTTGTTCATCAAGGTTGCAGAATCGATAGTAATCTTATTTCCCATACTCCAATTAGGGTGCTTAAGGGCGTCTTTAACACGAATATTTTTAAAATCAGATTTAGAAAAATTTAAAAAAGGACCACCGGAAGCAGTGAGGATTAATTTTCTTATATTTTTGTTTTTTTCCCCGATTAAACACTGTAAAATGGCGGAGTGCTCAGAGTCCACAGGGATAATTGGGGTGTTGTATTCCCTTGCCAATGACATAATAAGCTCACCCGCAACAACCAAAGTTTCTTTGTTTGCTAAAGCTATTTTTTTCCCACTTTTAATTGCAGCAATTGTTGGTAGTAGCCCGGAGCTTCCAACCACGGCTGTTAAAACCAAATCACAGTTTAATTCTGAAATAAGGTCACATAAAGAATCTTCTCCCAACAAAACAATAGTTTTTTGTTTGCTGAGTTTTTTTGACAAAAAACGATATCCCTCTTCACAATTAATTACAATATATTTGGGGTTAAACTCTAGAGCCTGCCGATACAACAACATATAGTTTTTATTACAGGTTAAAAGATGAGCGCTAAAAAGAGAAGATTTTTGTTTTATTATTTCTAAAGACTGAACGCCAATAGACCCCGTAGAACCTAAAATAGCAATTTTTTGTTTTTTATTACACATAGTTTTTTAATAAAAATTCAGCAATACCTCTTTCATTAGACAAATGAGGACATTTATTTTGCCCCCCAAATTTACCAATAGATTTCATATAATTATTAAAACCACCGGTTTTAACAATTTGTATTTTTAAAACAGAAATAACACCAGAGACAACCAAGTCTTTGTAATATATGTTTTGTGCCATCATCATTTGATTTAAATAATCACTGAAGGCAGAAAGACTATTTGGCAGTTTGTCAAACTCAATAAACCACTCGTGATGAGAACTCCCCGGATTGCTACAAATTTTTGGACACACACTAAACTCAGAAACGCGCCCACCAAACTTCACCAACGTCATTGTTAGGGCTTCCTGAACCTCTTTTTCTATTACATGTTCGCCAAATGCAGAGCAATATTGGGAAGCCCTTCCGCTAAATATAATTTTATAAGGGTTTAAAGAAATAAAAGAAACAGTGTCTCCAATATTATAGGCCCACAGCCCTGCTACTGTGGTTACAATCATTACATAGTCGACATTTAATTGCACCCCCTCAAGAGGAACGCGGTTCATTAACCCTTTTTGGAAATCAACCAAAGAAATAAACTCATAAAAAACACCATGATTAGTTAATAATAAAAGTCCACTTGAATCCAACAAGTTTTGATGCCCAAAAAAACCTTCAGATGCAGGGTAAACCTCAAGGGTGTCAATGCTTCCACACAACTTAAAGAATAGTTCTTTATAGACCCCAAAAGAGGTTCCACCATGTATATATAGTTTTAAGTTTTTAAAAACATCTTTAGCAGTTTTTTTATTTGTATAACTAAGCAATGCCTCTAGATAGGTTATAACCCAAGGCGGAATGCCCCCTAAAATTTGCATATCTTTATCCCAGGTCTCTCGAACAATATGCTCAATTTTATTTTCCCAAGGAGTAATAGAATTGGTTTTCATAGATGGGAACCGGTTTTTTTTAAGATAAAAAGGAATGTGTCTTGCGGAAATTCCTGATAACTTTCCAAAAGGGATTTTATTATAGTACTTTACTTTGGGAGTTCCCTGAATAAACATCATTCCTGCATTTGAAAAATTATAATTATTGGTTTGGAAAGCATATAATAACAACAAGTCTTTAATTGCTTTAGATTGAAAATTCCACATTGTTTTTGTTAAAGGAATATATTTGGTTCCAGATGTGGTTCCAGATGTAATAGCAAAATACATAGGAGGCTCAGATGTTAAGATGTTTTTTTCGCCATTAGAAATACGAACAATAAAATCCTTGTAATGCTCATACTTTGATATTGGTATGTTTTTCAAAAAATCACTATAATTAACAATAGGTTTTTTGGCAACTTGCTTTACATATAAACTTTTGCGACCTTTTTTAATTATATTTTGAAGCGTTTTGTGCTGGTTTTCAATTGCACGTTTTTCGCTTAGTACACTTGACCGATAGGTGTTTTTTGCCAATAATTTTAAAATAAAAGATGATACCATGGTAATTAAAAGTCAATATAGTCTTCAGGATTAATAGGATTTCCATTTTGCCACAACTCAAAATGTAGGTGTGGTCCATAAGAGGTTTCCCCACTATTTCCAACAATACCAACAACCTCACCAGCCTTCACCAGCTCATTATTTTTCTTTGTTATAGAAGAGTTGTGCATATATACAGATATAATATTTTCGGGGTGCTGAATAATAATTGTGTGCCCCCCCGAAACAGACCAGTCTGAAAATATAACCACACCGTCTAGTGTAGCTTTTACGGAAGCATTAGAGGCTGAAACAATGTCTACACCAAAATGGTTTTCAGAAAAATCAAATGCACTAGTAATCACCCCTTCTGCAGGCTTAAAAAAAACTAAATCTTCTAATCGAGAGTTAGAAGCAATATATGATACAGGAATATTGTAGCGGTCTTCATTTTCAACACGGTTTCTTAAAATAGAATCCTCTTTAGATGGCGAAAATTCAAGGTTTTCAAAAACAATAGAACTGTCTTTCCTGAAAACAATAATGCTATCGACCACCTCACCAGAAATTATTTTGTTTACAACGCTAATGTATTGAGATTTTAATCGCAGGTCTTTTTCTAGTGAATCAACAGCGATTATTAGCTCAATAATCTCACTCTTTTTTAAATCCACAGATTGCGGCAAAAATTCTTTTAGGGGCGTTTTAGAGATTAATAAATAAAAACAAAAAAATAACAATAAAATAAAATAAACCCCATAAACAATAATTTGGTAGCCTCGAAAAGAGACAATAGGGCGCTCTTTTAAAGAGGTTTTGTTTATTGCTGAAACCCTAAAAGATTTTAAAAAAAAACTAAAAAACGAATTTCGAAAATAATTTTTAGACAAAATAATACAGTTTTTTATAGGATTTAATAGCAAATATCGCAAATAGTATTATCAAAACATATGGATAGTTCAAAAAATAAAATAATTTTATATGCGTTTTCTTTTTAATAGAAAAAATGAAAAATAGAATTAATTATTTAAAAAAAATTAACAAATCACTCATCGGTGTGTTTTTTTTATTTTTAAGCTGTTCCACCCAAAAGGATGCATTACCAAATCGCCTATATCATCAATTAAACACAAAGTACAATGGCCTTTTTTACGCAGAACAATACCTCTCAGAAGGTGTTGATAAAATAGAGTCTCTCCATAAAGATAATTATAAAGATATATTAACAATAAATCAATATGGGGACATAAAAAATGCGCAGAACGCTCAGGCCCCTCTTGACCAGGCTATTGAAAAATCAAAAATTGCAATACAACAACATTCTATGGAAATAAAGGGCGATGAGAAAAATAAGTTAATTAACAAAAACTACATGATTATAGGTAAATCGCAGTTCTATAAACAAGACTATGCGGGAGCAATAAATACATTTAATTATTTGGTTAGAAAATCCAGAGATGCTAGTGCTCAATCTGAGGCCTTGCTTTGGGCAACGCGGTGTCATCAACAGGCAAACAACATTGAGTCATTAAGAAAAAATTTAATTTTATTAGAAGAAGAGTATTTTTTAAACAAAGAGCAAGACGCTTTTTTAGATGAAATACAGGCGGAAATGTCGATAAAGGAAGGTTATTATGCGGAAGCAATACACCACCTGGAAAAAGCACTAAAAAAATCAAAAATCAAAAATAAACAAACACGAATACACTATATAATAGGCCAGCTTAACCTACAGCTCAGCGAGCCGAACCTAACCGAATCATTATATCATTTTAATCAAGTCATAAAAAAAAACCCGGACTACGAGTTTGTATTTAACGCGAAACTTATGCGCGCAAAAACCTATGACCCGAAGCTTGCTCCCAATAACAAGGATAAAGCAAACTTTAATGATTTTAAAAAAAGCTTGCAGAAAATGCTAAAAGATGTTAAAAATATAGAATATAAAGATCAGATTTATTTTGCCTTAGGCAACCTTGAGCTCAATAACCTAGACACAGCCTCTGCTATTAATTCATTGACTCTTTCAACGAACTATAGTCTATTTAACAATATTCAAAAACTGGAATCACATTATTTGCTTGCAAATATTTTTTGGGATAAAAAACAATATATAAAATCGTATCACCATTGTGACTCGGCGTATCAGCTGTCAGACCAGAAAACCCCAAAATACACTGAAATTAAAAACATGCGAAGGAGCGCTAAAAAAGTGGCAAAGCAATACACAATTATTAATTACAACGACAGCATAATAGAACTGGCCAGTTTGCCAGAAAAAGATCGCAACGAAATAATAGACAATTATATAAAAGAGCTCAAAGAGCAAGACCAACAATCCAAACAAGATCAAGCGAACAATACATCAAACACAAATTTTAATTCATACGAATTTAATCGTCAAAGTCAAAATAGCATGAATATATCTTCAGGCGGAGGGTGGTACTTTTACAATCCATCAGCCATTAGCTTGGGTTATTCAGAGTTTTTATCTAGGTGGGGCAATAGAAAACTAGAAGACAACTGGAGAAGAAAAAATAAAAATAAAACCAGCATAGATGAAGAGTTAGAAGAAGAAGACCTTGTTTCTGGCCCAACAGAAAAAGAAAAATATAGCAGGGATTATTACATCAGCCTTCTTCCTTTTACCGACGAGGAACAACTAGCTTTATTGTCAAAGGTGGAGCTTGCATATTATGAATTAGCAACCATTTTTAAGGAAGACCTAGAAGATTATCCTCAGTCGATTGTCACCTATCAGGAGCTAAAAAAAAGGTTTCCCTCAACAGACTATAGGCAGTTAATATACTTTGATCTTTTTAGCATTTACCAAATACAAAACGACACAATAAGTGCATCAAACATGTTTTCAAAAATAGAAGAAGAGTTTCCTAACAGCAAGTACTTAAAGGTTTTAAGAGGCGACACAATACAAAATGTGGACATAAACTTAGACAAAAAATTATACCACGAGGCCTATGATTTATATACTGATTTTACAGACCAGTCTTGCCAACAACTTAAAGAACTTTTGGACACCAGTATTCAAAGCGATTTTATTTCTCAAATAGAGTTGCTCAACGCATTTTGTCAAGCTCGTCATTCTGACAAGCAATCGTTCATCAATGCTTTAAAAAAAATAAGTTCTAAATACCCCTCGACAAGCGTTTCAAACAGAGCGGACAGCATAGTTTTGATTTTAAAAGGAGAATTGGATTTTAACCCAGAAAATAAATATAAAAACGAATTTAAAATAGAGCACATCTTCTTTTTTACAATTGAAGATGTTTCTTTGAATTTGCCAGAAACACAAATGGCAATCTCCAAATTTAACAACACAAACTATAAGCTTGACAGCCTAATAACCACCAACACACTTTTAAACAAGCAGGTGCAATTATTAAAAGTGGGCGAATTTAAAAACAAAGAAGTCGCACACGCATATTATGAATTAATACAAGAAAACAATTTAACAAAACAAATATTTTTAAATCCGAAGATCACGCCATTCATTATTAGTAAAAACAATTATGTAACATTGGTCAACGAAAAAGACATTAATGAATATCAACGTTATTTTAATCAAATATATTTATTAAATTAAGCCATTAAATTATATTAAAATGTTAAAATCATCAGACAAAAGTCACGAAATAAATTTTATAGCCAAAGGCTCAAAACTTGAGGGGGATTTAACTTCGGGAGGAGATATTAGAATAGATGGATATTTAATAGGGTCAATCAAAACACAAGGAAGAATTGTGTTGGGAGAAGGAGGAGTAATCGAGGGAGAGGTATTATGTAAAACGGGAATAATAGGCGGAGAAATTAGAGCAAATATTGTTTCAGAGGAACTACTAACCCTTAAATCAACCGCCAGGCTTAATGGAGAGATTACCGCCGGAAAATTAGCCATTGAACCTGGAGCGAACTTTACGGGCAAGTGTAGCATGGGGGCGCTAGTTAAGGATATAAACAAAAAAACAAACAAGTCAAGCTCCAGTGACAAAGAACAAATAGCATAATACAACAGGAAGCATGAAAAAACATTTAACAACTAATATGTTTTTGTCTTTAGGCTTATTTGGGGCACTGTTTTTTTTTTCATATCTATTTAATTGGGGTCTAGAAAGTTATCACTATGGCGTGATTATATTTTTTTTGACAATATATGTTTTGCAGTCGATTATATTGTTTAAGTTTTCTAAAACATCAATACAGTTTGTGTCAATATATAGCTTTACAACAATGTTAAAAATGTGTTTTTCGGCACTTTTTTTGGTTGCGTATTATGTGCTTTTTTCACACCTTTTTGAAGCACAACAAAACATCAGGTTTACCTTGTTTTTTCTCGGCACATATTTTCTTTATTTAACGATTAATACGGTTATTTTGTTTTCAAAAAGGCGTGAAAAAAAAGATTAATACCACGTTTAGATATTTTTTTATAGGGACACAAATTGCAATTAAAGTCTTTGTGTCGGCGTTTTTTGGCTATCAACTAGATGTTTTTTGCAAACACAACACATATATAATTATGATAATTTTTTCTGCGCTATCTATTTTCTATTCATTATATGTTTTAATTCAAGACGTCAGCAAACAAAAATAATAGAAAAAACATATTAACAATAGGCGGTTTTTAATTATAAATTAATTACTTTTGTTTTCGATTAAAAAACGCTTAAATAATCATCATACTATGATGCTTCGATTAGTTTTTGGGTTGTTTCTCTTTAGTACGATTTCATATTCATCGCCAGAATTTGGCGACCCCTCTAGTGAAGCTTATGATAACAAAAAGTTTGAGCCGGGAAAAATGATTATGCATCATATTCTAGACTCACACGAGTGGCATGTTTTTGATTGGAAGGGTAAAGCCTTTTCAATTCCACTTCCGATTATTATTTATCATGAGACAAGGGGGTTAAGCGTATTTATGTCCTCAAAGTTTAATCATGGCCATGATTCACATCAAGGCTATATGATGTATCACGGAAATATAATTTGTGTCAATGAAACAGGTGAGCTTGATCAAAATGAAACTAATAAAATTTGGGATTTTTCAATAACTAAAAATGTATTTTCACTATTTTTTAGCATTATAGTATTGTTGATAATTTTTTTAACAATTAGCAAAAAATACAATGTGCGAGCGAATAGAGCTCCAAGCGGATTACAATCATTTTTAGAGCCAATAATTATTTTTATTAGAGATGATATTGCAAAATCTGCTATTGGCGAAAAAGACTACCAAAGATACCTTCCCTTTTTATTAACGGTGTTCTTTTTTATTTTTCTTAATAATTTACTAGGTCTTGTTCCACTTTTCCCAGGGGGAGCAAACTTAACAGGAAATATTGCCGTGCCGATGGTTATGTCAGCAATGGTTTTTATAATAACAACCTTAAGTGGTAAGAAATACTACTGGAAACATATTTTTGCAATGCCTGGCGTTCCAAAGCCAGTTTTGCTAATATTAACACCAATAGAAATTTTTGGGGTTTTATTAAAACCCTTAGTATTAATGATAAGGTTATTTGCAAATATTACAGCAGGACATATAATTATTTTATCTTTTTTAAGTATGATTTTTATATTTGGAGAAATGCACCCTGCCGCAGGGTACGGTGTGTCTATTTTCTCAGGAATGTTTGTATTGTTTATGTTAACCTTAGAGTTATTAGTTGCTTTTTTGCAGGCGTATGTATTTACATTGTTAGCGGCGATGTATTTTGGCTCGGCTGTTGAGGAGCATTAAAATATTTAAAATGAATATGAATTTAAAATCTTTATAAAATGGAATTATTATCAGTTTTACTAGCAACAGACGTTACAGGTTACGGTGTTGCTGCATTAGCAGCAGGTGTTGCTGCATTAGGGGCCGGAATTGGAATTGGCCACATCGGGAATGGGGCGATGCAAGCAATGGCAAGACAGCCAGAGTCTATAAATGATCTTAGAGCAAACATGATTCTTATGGCCGCGCTGGTTGAGGGTGCTGCTTTTTTTGCGATGGTTATTGGCTTGCTTGTAATTTTTACGATTACATAAGAGAAAAGAATAGAAACATAAAATTACTAGCATGGATTTAGTTAAACCAGACATAGGGTTATTGTTTTGGATGACCACCTGCTTTATTCTTCTTCTTGTTTTAATGAGAAAGTTTGCTTGGGGCCCAATATTAAAAGCTCTTAATGAGCGAGAACAAGGGATACAGCTGGCTCTTGATGAAGCAGAAGAGGCAAAAAAACAGATTGCTGAGGCAACCGAAAAAGTTGCTGAAATTCTGCAAAAGGGGAAGGCGGAAAAAGAAGAGCTTATAAAAGCAACACAGGCAGACTTGGCGGAATATAAGCAAGAACAACAAGCCAAAATAAATGCACAAATAGAATCAAAATTAGATGCAGTTAAACAAGAAATTGCACAACAAAAAAGGGCCGCTCTAACTGAGCTAACCCAAAAAGTTGGGGAGTTATCCGTGGAGATTGCAGAAAAAATTTTAGAAAAAGAATTAGAAAACAATGAACAAAGTAGTTCTATAATTGAAAATAGTTTAAAGGGCTTAGAAATTAAATAACATGAAAGGAACAAGGGCATCTTTAAGGTATGCTAAGGCATTATTTGAAATAGCTAAGGAGAGACAGGTTGAACAAGAGGTTATTTTAAACCTCGAAGCCTTAGAGACAATAATAAACGAGAGAACAGATTTTTTTAATTTAATAAATAATCCTACAATTTCATATAGAAAAAAAGCAAGCTTATTTAAAACTATTTTTGATACAAAATTAAATAATACGATAATGCAGTTCCTTTTTTTAGTTTTAAAAAAGGGCAGAGAGTCGTTGCTGGGGGATATAATTGAAAAATATAAGCACCTGCACTTAGAGGCTCTTGGAATTGTTTCAGCAGAAGTTATAACAGCGAATCAAATGACAAATAGTTTGAGAGATTCAATAAAGAGTAAACTTAATGCTAACGGGGAGGTTTATTTGACAGAAAAAATAGATAAAAGTATTTTGGGCGGCTTTATAATAAACAGCGGCGACCTACAATATGACGCAAGCGTTAGAAAAAAAATAAATAATGTAAAAAGAGCATTTAAAATATAAATTTTATAAAAATGACAGAAATTAAACCATCAGAAGTATCACAAATACTAAAATCAGAATTAAGTAATTTACAAGCTGAATCTAAACTAGAAGAGACGGGCAGTGTTTTGGCGGTTGGTGACGGGATTGCCAGACTTTATGGATTAAAAAATGTTGAATCGGGAGAGTTAATAGAGTTTAATAATGACAAAGAGCAACAGGGAATAGTCTTAAATTTAGAAGAAGATAATGTTGGGGCGGTTTTATTGGGTTCGTCGGTTAACATAAAAGAAGGAGATGTTGTAAAGAGAACAAAACGAATCGCGTCTATAAAAGTAGGTGAAGGTATGTTGGGGCGTGTTGTAAATGCCATGGGAGAGCCAATTGACGGAAAGGGGCCCATAAAGGGCGAAACATATGAAATGCCCTTAGAAAGAAAAGCCCCAGGGGTTATCTATCGGCAACCAGTTACAGAGCCTTTGCAAACCGGAGTTAAAGCAATTGATTCTATGATACCAATAGGAAGAGGCCAAAGGGAATTAATAATTGGAGATAGACAAACTGGAAAAACTTCGGTTGCAATAGACACAATTATCAATCAAAAAGAATTTTATAAAAAAGGAGAGCCCGTTTACTGTGTTTATGTTGCAACCTCTCAAAAGGGCTCAACAGTAGCCAATATTACAAAGATGTTAAGTGATAACGGAGCACTTGACTATACCGTTATCGTTGCAGCGTCAGCTGCTGATCCCGCGCCAATGCAATTTTATTCACCATTTACCGGAGCGGCTATAGGAGAATTTTTCAGAGACACAGGGCGTCATGCACTAATTGTATACGATGACCTATCCAAACAGGCGGTGTCATATAGAGAGGTTTCATTGCTATTACGTAGACCTCCCGGCCGGGAAGCTTATCCGGGGGACGTGTTTTATTTACACTCAAGACTATTAGAGCGAGCTGCAAAAATCAATAATTCTGACACAATTGCGGCCGAGATGAATGATTTGCCAGAGTCTTTAAAGGGGATGGTTAAGGGGGGAGGCTCATTAACAGCCTTACCTATTATTGAAACACAGGCAGGAGATGTTTCTGCCTATATCCCAACAAATGTAATATCAATTACCGATGGTCAGATATTTTTAGAATCAGATTTATTTAACTCGGGCGTTCGACCTGCAATTAATGTGGGAATATCTGTTTCAAGGGTTGGGGGTAGTGCGCAAGTTAAATCGATGAAAAAAGTTGCGGGTACATTAAAATTAGACCAGGCGCAATATAGAGAGCTTGAAGCGTTTGCTAAATTTGGATCAGACTTAGATGCGGCAACAACAGCAGTTTTAGAAAAAGGGAAAAGAAATGTTGAAATACTAAAACAAGGTCTAAACCAACCAATGAAAGTAGAAGATCAAATTGCAATTATTTATTGTGGCTCACAGGGTCTTCTAAACAATGTAGCAGTTGAAAAAATAAAAGAATGTGAAGCGGACTTTATAAGGTTAATGAATAAAGACTTTAAAGACACACTGTCGTTATTGAAACAAGGTCAGCTTACAGACGAAGTTAAAAAATCAATAGAGACCGCTCTTGACCAGGTGCTAAAAAATTATAATTAAGCAATACAATGTCAAATCTAAAAGAAATAAGGTCCAGAATTTCATCAGTTTCATCGACTATGAAAATTACTAGCGCAATGAAAATGGTGTCTGCTGCAAAATTGAAAAAGGCTCAAGATCAAATGCAGAATATTAAGCCCTATTCAGAGGCGCTAAAAAACTCAATAAACAATCTTTTGCCAAATATTAGCGCATCAGAAGTAACACTTTTAAAAAGTCATTCGATAGAAAACAGAAAATTAATAATAGCTATAAGCTCTAATAGGGGGCTTTGTGGAGGGTTTAATGCAAATATTTTTAAGAAAGCGAAACAACAAAAAATACAAAAAACAGACGACATATACTGTGTCGGAAAAAAAATAATAGAGCAGTTTTCTAGAACAGACAATAATGTTATTTCTAAAGAAATCGAGGTATTAGATAATCCTACAGCAATTATTTCTAGATCTATTTCACAATCAATAATAACAGGGTTTGTAGACGGCAGGTGGTCAGAGGTGACACTTATTTATAATAAATTTAAAAATGCAGCAACACAAATTGTGTGTTCAGAAAAAATTCTGCCAATATCTATTAATAAAAATGAATCAGAAGAGTTCGGAATAAAACATGATTATATTTTTGAGCCAACCAAAAAAGAAATTATTAATAACTTAATACCAGAGAAAGTACATACTCAAATTTTTGAAGCATTATTAAATTCAATCGCCTCCGAGCACGGAGCAAGAATGACAGCCATGCACAAGGCCACAGATAATGCACAAGACTTAAAAGACGGCCTAACATTACAATATAACAGACAAAGGCAAGCAGCAATTACCAACGAAATACTAGAAATAGTTGCTGGAGCAGAGGCGTTAAAAGAGGCTTAAATAATGCGCCAGATTTATTAAAATAATTCTATTTTAATATCTTTGACACTTTATGATTCTTAAAAAAGTACCATTAAGTCAGCAGATTTTTTTTTCCATGATAGGACTTATGAGCTTGGCCCTATTAGTTGTTGCGACCATAAATATAAGACAAATCAAAAAAGAAACAACCAGCTACAACGTAGAGCGTTTAGCCAGAAAAGACAGGGCTGTTGCGAAATCAATTGAAGCAATAATTAATCTTAGCCCAAAGTATAATGTTGATTTAAAGAAGGCGTTTAAGCCGATTTTAAAAGACGTGGGGTATATTCATAAATTAAAAATAAATATATATAATCTTGATGGAAGTTTTGTTTGGTCATCAGATTCAACATTGATTAAAAATAGCATTATTACGCGCCCTATACCCCAAAACCTAATAGACTCTTGTTTTTCCTCAAATGTAAAGAAAATAAAATATGAAAAAGGGGGTTATTTTGGCACATATAGGGTTTTGTATAAGTCCGAAAGTAGCGCAGGGCTAACATCTTCGGAGCCGATAATTACTGACCAACCCTTTTGCATACTTGACGTAATTTATGATAAAAGTATGAAGGAAGAGGTTTTATCAAAAACAAATCAGCAAATTAAAAGATTAATCAAACTATATATTGCGCTGTTTATGTTTGCGGGATTTTTAGCTTATTTTGTTTTACAGCAAATAACATCTCCACTGCGCTCTATTTCTTTACACCTATCCTTGGCCAAGGGAGAGAATATGTATAAACCATTAAGGTGGCCCGTTAATGATGAAATAGGTCAATTAATTAATGAGTATAATAAACTAATGATGGAACTAGACGTTAGAACTCAACAATTAATTAAAAGTGAAAAAGAGGGGGCCTGGAAGGAAATGGCCAGACAAATAGCACATGAAATTAAAAACCCACTAACCCCAATGCGACTTAATGTTCAGTATCTATTAAAATCGTTTAAAGATGGTGTGGGAATAGGGCTATATTCAGATAATTGGAAGGAAAAATTAGAAAACTTTTCTAAAACCATGATTCAACAAATAGACACATTAACACATATTGCAAATTCTTTTTCAGATTTTGCCAATATAAACAGTAGATTCGAAGAAGAGTTTATTATACAGGAAGAAATTGAAAGGATAGTACAGTTGTTTAAAAATAATAATGTAAAATTTCGTACAACCTTAAAAGATCGTCACGACACAAAGGTTTATATGGACAAAACACACTTAACCAGAATTATTAATAATCTTGTTAAAAATTCATTACAAGCAGAAAAACCAAATACCCCTATCGAGGTGATTGTTGAGTTGGGTATAGAGCCGAATAATTGTATAGTGTTAGTTAGTGACAATGGCCTCGGCATTGCACATGAAATAAAAGATAAGATTTTTGAACCCAATTTTACAACTAAGAACAGTGGAATGGGATTGGGACTGTCTATGATTAAAAAAATAATAACAGATTTTAATGGTAAAATAAATTACATAACTTCTGATCGGGGGACAGTTTTTAAAGTTACAATACCAATCACAAAAAAATAGCATTATGGAACAAGCATGGGAATTATTAAACAATTTTAAAGATCAGCAAACAATTTGTTATAAATATGATTTAGATGTTAAAGTTGGAATTATTAAAATTCAGAGACCAAAACACTTAAATGCATTAAATAAATATGTAATATCAGATTTAGAATTTATTTTAGAGAAAATGGAACAAGATAAAAGAGTTAGATCTATTATTATAACCGGAGAAGGAGAAAAAGCATTTGTTGCAGGAGCCGATATAAAAGAGTTTCAAAACTTTGATTATAATGAAGCACACACCCTAAGCAAAGAGGGTAAGGAAAAAGTATTTAACAAAATAGAGCAACTTAATAAGCCGGTTATAGCAGCGATTAATGGATATGCTTTGGGGGGGGGGCTAGAATTAGCTTTATCATGCCACATAAGGGTTGCTAGCGAAAAAGCCCAGTTGGGTTTGCCTGAATGTACAATAGGTGTGTTGCCCGGATACGGCGGGACACAGCGATTGCCAAAAATCGTTGGACAGGGCCATGCGATGGAAATGATTTTGACAGGCAAGATGATTGATAGTTACGAGGCACACAGAATAGGGCTTATAAATTATAATGTTCCCTCAGAAAAATTACTTATTAAGTGTCTTGAAATTGCAAAATCTTTTATAAAAACATCCCCAGATTCACTGCGATTAGCAATTAACTCTGTAAACAATAGTTCCCTTGAAAAAGGAGATAAAATTGAAAGTCAAAATTTTGCCAAATTGTTTAAAACACAAAACTTTAAAGAGGGGGTGGCAGCGTTTCTTGAAAAAAGAAAAGCGAATTACCAAACATTAAGCATTAACAGCCAAAGTCGTGAAAAAAATAAATGAGTGTAATAAAACAGCTTTTTGGACAAACCTTGGTTTATGGCTTTAGTAGCGTTTTAGCTAGAGTGTTAAATTTTTTATTAGTACCGCTATATACAGTATTATTTATCCCCTCAGAATATGCAGTTTTGTCAGAGATGTATGCTTATGCCGCCTTTTTTATGGCCCTGGGGTCTTGTGGAATGGAGACAGCTTTTTTTAGATTTTTTGACTCAAAAACAGGAAGTCAAAAAAACGTATTTTCTACAGCATTTATATTTTTATTGTGTAATGCTATTTTCATCACCCTATTAGCATTTATATTTTGTAATAAAATTGCCACTATTATTCAACACACAAATAACCCAGAGTATATTATTTATTTTGCATTAATTATTTCACTTGACTTATTGTCGATAATTCCATTTGCTCTTTTAAGACAAAAAAATAAGGCCGTTAAGTTTGCTATTATTAAAACGATTAATATATTTTTCAACATATTTTTCAATATATTTTTTCTTATTATTTGCCCGATATTATTGGAAAAAAGTATTTTAGTTAATACCATAAACCTTATTTACAACCCTAAGCTTATGGTTGGATATGTTTTCATATCCAACCTTATAGCAAGTACAATTACTATAATTTTATTATTTCCAGAAATCAAAAAACATATCAAAAGTTTTGAGCAAAAAATTTTCAGAGAAATGTTAAAGTATTCTTGGCCTATTCTTATAGCAAGTCTGGCTTTTATAGTAAATGAGACCGCAGATAAAGTCTTATTAAAGTATTTGTTACAACCAAAATATGGCGCAGCAGTTGCCATGCATCAAATGGGCGTATATTCAGCCTGCTATAAGTTATCAATTTTTATGATGCTTTTTGTTCAGGCATATAGATTTGCAGCGGAACCATTTTTTTTCAATCAATTTAATAAACCAGATGCAAAAAAAATATATTCACTGATGCTACAATGTTTTGTGCTGTTTGCATTGGCGATATTTTTATTTGTTGTCTTTTATATAGATGTTATTAAATTAATTATTCCAAATTCACTATATCATGAAGGAGTTATTATTGTTCCAATTGTATTAATGGCCAATATTTTTTTGGGGATATATTACAATCTTTCTGTTTGGTACAAGGTGACCAACAAAACAAAATACGCGGCGATAATATCTTTATTCGGCGCGGCGATTACCATATTATTTAATATTGTGTTTATTCCCAAACACGGGTATATTGCGGCAGCCTGTGCAACATGCCTGTGTTATTTTATAATGGCAATAACCTCCTATTCTTTAGGAAAAAAAGTTTTTTATATAAAATATAACATAAAAGAAATTCTTAGCTACTTTACTATTGCCATAGCTCTTTATTTAATCAGCACCCCATTTAGTGCCAGCTTGATTTCGGGCTTTATTAATTTGGGGGCGCCGTCATATGTGGATAATATAATTTTTAATACAGTTTTATTCCTGATATACCTTATATTTATATACTCGCGAATTCAGAAAGTATTTAAATCAATAAAAGTCGCGTAATTTTAAATTATGATTGTAGAAATAATTAATAAATCTAAACACCCTAACCCCGCCTACAAAACTCGCGGTTCTTCGGGCCTAGATATTAGAGCAAATATTGAAAATTCAATTAACTTGGAACCCATGGAAAGGGCGGTTGTGCCTACTGGAATATATCTAGACATTCCTGAAAACACAGAAGCACAAATTAGACCTAGAAGTGGTCTTGCTTTAAAATCAGGAATAACAGTTTTGAACACTCCGGGCACTATTGATGCAGATTATAGAGGAGAGGTGGCAGTTGTTTTAGTTAATCTTTCAAAAACATTGTTTACAATAAATGACGGTGACCGTATTGCACAAATAGTTTTTAGTAAAGTAGAAAAAATAAATTGGAGAGAAAAAAAAACATTAACAAAAACGGAGAGAGGATCAGGTGGGTTTGGCAGTACTGGAACAAAATAATATATGAACTTAATAATTCCAATGGGGGGGCGAGGAACTCGGCTGAGACCACACACACTTACAACACCTAAACCACTAATTGAAATAGCTGGAAAAACTATTATTCAACGAATTGTAGATCTTATAAAAAAGTCGCAATCTCGAATTACCAACGTGGGTTTTATAATTGAAAAACCTGATTTAGTAATTGAAAAAATGTTGAAAAAAATAGGGTCAGAAAACAATATAGGGACTAGTATTTTTTTTCAAACCAAACCTGAAGGAACTGCGCACGCTATTTATTGTGCTAAAAAAATGCTTAAGGGCCCA
>MDTG01265251.1_pt1 | contig 32437 bp, 29 predicted proteins | sample 811421 | NCBI WGS metagenome assembly MDTG01 (sample SAMN05326645, study PRJNA326480) | marine metagenome | isolation source: seawater | place: Pacific Ocean: South East | collected 2011
GTGGTCATGCAGCGGACTGCAAATCCGTGTACGCCGGTTCGATTCCGGCCTCAGCCTCCATTTAATAATTATGAAAGTTGCAATTATAGGCTATGGATTTGTTGGCAAAGCATTGTCAGATGGGTTTATAGATTCAGTTGAGGTTCTTAAGATCGATCCAAAGCTCCATACTAAAATCAATGAAATAAGAGATTTTAGGCCTGAAATTGTATTTATATGTTTGCCAACTCCTATGAAAGATGACTCTAGCCAAGATATCTCAATAGTTAAAGAAGCAATGGAAGAAATATTCGAGCAAGATATAAACCCATTAGTAGTTCTAAAAAGTACAGTATTGCCAAATAATATAGAGGAGTTATCAGCTCTTGCTAACGACTTTGTTTATAATCCAGAATTTCTTAGAGAAAAACATGCCAAAGAAGATTTTATAAATTCTTCTCTCATAATCTTTGGAGGAGAAAAAGAGAAATGTAAAGATCTTGGATTTTTTTATTCTAACTACACAAAGTGCATAACAAAAAAATATTTCTACACGGACAAGATAACTGCATCAATGATTAAATATTCTATAAACTCTTTCCTATCTACAAAAGTTTCTTTCTTCAATGAACTTCATAATCTTTTTATTAAATCAGGTAGCCAGGATAGTTGGGAGCACTTTGTTGAGATTATGGCAGTTGATAAAAGAATAGGAGATTCACATATGCAAGTTCCAGGACATGATGGCAGATTTGGTTTTGGCGGAGCATGTTTACCAAAAGACTCAAAAGCTTTTTCATTGTATTCAGAAATGAAACAGGCCGATCTTAGTGTTTTAAAAATGGCCATTAATACTAACAATAAAATTAGATCAAAGTATAATAAAAAAACAAACAGAGAGATTGAGCAAAATATAAATTTTAAAGGAGATAATTAGCCCGAGTGGTGGAATTGGTAGACACAAGGGACTTAAAATCCCTCGATAGCAATATCGTGCCGGTTCAAGTCCGGCCTCGGGCACCACTATATTATTTAAATAAATTAATTTATTTAAAATGGTAACATTAATATAAATAATTTAATCATATGCAAGAGATTGGAAATAACCATCATCAAAACAATGAGAACATAATTGATTTCTTTGCGTTACTGAAAATAATAATCGATGGAAAAAAAATTATACTCTTTATGACTTCGCTTGCAGCAATAATTAGCGTCATTTACAGTATTTCTCTCCCGAATATCTATGAATCAAGAGCTTTACTTGTTCCCTCGGATACATCTGATAATATGGTTGGTTCTTTAAATTCCTTTGGAAGGATTTCTGGCCTTCCAGGCCTAAGCTTACAATCAACTGGATATGAAAGTAATCAGAAAAAAGCTATTGAAAAATTAAATAGCCTTAGTTTTTTCGAAAATAATTTTTTTGAGCTCATTTATTTACCAGATCTGATGGCTTTAAAAAAATGGGATAACGAAACAAATACCTTAATCTATGATAATGAAAAATATAATGATGTTAAAGATATTTGGATTGAAGCGCCTAGTGTTCAAGATAGCTTCGAGGTATTTCAAAGCCATATTCGAATCCAAGAAGACAGTAAAAGTGGATTTGTAACTGTTGCCGTCAAACATAGATCGCCACACATTGCGAAGAAATGGACAGAATTAATTGTCGATCAGATAAATCTTTTTTATAGCAAACATGACAGAGAAAAATCTTTAAAATCTGTAAATTATTTAGAAAAAGAATTTACTATGACTAATTTATCTGAAATAAAAGAAGTGATTGCAAAATTAATGCAGCGTGAAATAGAGAAGCTTGCATTAATTGAAGTTAATAAGTTCTATGTTTTTGAATATATAGACCCTCCAGCTGTAATGGAAAAAAAATCTGAGCCTTCAAGATCTATAATTTGCATAATTGGTACTGTTTTTGGTTTGATTCTTGGCATAGTCTTTGCGCTTGCAAGAAATTTTTATTTGAATAGAAGAATGTAATTGTATAACTTAATTATCGGTCTAAAATTATGAATAACATTAGAAAAAAAGCCCTTATTACTGGTATAACTGGTCAAGATGGGTCTTATTTAGCCGAATTTTTACTTGAAAAAGGCTATGAAGTCCATGGCATAAAGAGAAGATCTTCTTCCTTTAACACTCAACGCATTGATCATATTTTTGAAGATATTAATATTCAAGATAAATCTTTTATTCTTCATTATGGTGATTTAACTGATTCATCAAATTTAACTAGAATTCTTTCTGAGGTAAAACCTGATGAGGTTTATAACCTTGCCGCTCAATCACATGTTGCTGTTAGTTTTGAGTCACCAGAATATACTGCAGATGTTGATGCAGTTGGAACATTAAGATTGTTAGAAGCAATTCGTTTTTTAGGTTTAGAAAAGAAAACTAAATTTTATCAAGCATCTACTTCTGAACTCTATGGTTTAGTTCAAGAAACTCCACAGACAGAGACAACTCCATTTCATCCCAGATCTCCTTATGGCGTCGCAAAAATGTATTCATATTGGATAACTGTTAATTACAGAGAGGCTTACAACATGTTTGCATGTAATGGCATTCTTTTTAATCATGAGTCACCCCGAAGAGGTGAAACTTTTGTTACACGTAAAATAACTAGAGCTATTGCGAATATTTCACAAGGAATTGAATCTTGTTTATATCTGGGTAACTTAAATGCACTCCGGGATTGGGGTCATGCAAAAGATTTTGTTAAAATGCAATGGATGATGTTGCAAAATGATACTCCTGATGATTTTGTCATTGCAACTGGAGTCCAATATTCAGTTCGTCAATTTTTGATTTGGTCAGCTTCAGAGCTTGGTATATCGCTTAAATTTGAGGGGAGTGCCCAAAATGAGATTGCCAGAGTGGTCTCAATTTCTGGTGATCTTGCTCCAGCAGTAAATGTTGGAGATGTTATATGTAAAGTTGATCCAAGATATTTCAGACCCGCTGAAGTAGAAACTCTTTTAGGAGACCCCAGCAAAGCAAAGCGAATATTAGGATGGGAGCCATCAATTTCTGTTCAAGAAATGTGTTCTGAAATGGTCAGAGAAGATCTAAAGCTTGCCAAAGAAAAAGTCTTATTAAAAAAACATAATAATACCAGCCCCGCCTAAGATTATTTTATGAAGATTTTACTTACTGGTGGTGGCGGCATGGTTGGAAGGAATATTATTGAAAGTGAAGAGGCTTCTAATTATCAAATCTTCAATCCATCAAGTTCAGAACTAAATTTATTAGACTATGAAGAGATAACTAGAACTATTTCATTAGAAAAACCAGATATGATTATCCATTCCGCTGGTCGGGTTGGCGGTATTCAAGCAAACATGAATAATCAGAAATCCTTCTTATATGAAAATACACAAATGGGATTAAATATAGTTTCAGCAGCCTCATCATTAGGTATAAAAAAGTTTATTAACATTGGTAGTTCATGCATGTATCCAAGAAATGCACATAATCCTATAAATGAAAAAATGATATTAAATGGTGAATTAGAGCCAACCAATGAAGGTTACGCTATTGCAAAAATCGTTGTTTCAAAGTTATGCGAATACGTATCGCTAGAGGACAAAAACAAAATTTATAGAACCATAATTCCGTGTAATCTTTACGGTCGATATGATAATTTTGAACCAAAAAGATCCCATCTTCTTCCTGCAATAATAAAAAAAGTTCATGATGCTAAGGTAGAAGGTAAAAAAACTGTAACGGTCTGGGGAGATGGAAGTGTGCGAAGAGAGTTTATGTATGCCGGTGATCTTGCTGATTTTATATTTTTTGCTATTAAGAATATAAATAAAATCCCCCAAAACCTTAATGTGGGACTGGGTCATGATTATTCGGTTTTAGATTACTATAAAGAAGTAGCTAAAGTGATTTGCTATGATGGCGATTTTATTTTCGATCTTGATAAGCCGGTTGGCATGAAACAAAAATTAGTTGATATAAAAGAACTTAATTCTTTAGGCTGGAGTTTCAAAACACCGATAGCTAAAGGTGTTGAACAAACTTATAAATTTTATAGGGAGAATCTAAATTATGGAGTATAAATTAGCTTCAAGTACATGGGATAACAAAGAGATTGAGGCAATCCATAGGGTTATAGAGTCTGATATGTATTCAATGAATAAAGAAGTTCGCCAATACGAAATTGACTTTGCAAAATATGTTGGCAGTAATCATGCAATTATGACAAGTTCAGGGTCTACAGCTAATTTATTAATGATTGCTGCTTTGTTTTTTACTAAAGACAAGAACAGATGTTTAAAGCCCGGTGATGAAGTTATTGTTCCAGCAGTTTCTTGGTCTACAACTTATTTCCCTCTTCAACAATATGGTTTAAAAGTAAAATTTGTAGACATCGATAGACAAACATTAAATATTGATATTCAAAAACTTAGAAATGCAATAACCGACAGAACTAAATTAATATTGGCTGTAAATCTTTTAGGTAACTCTAATGATTTTCATGAAATTAATAAAATAGTAAAAGATAAGAAAATCATTATTCTTGAGGATAATTGTGAATCACTTGGTGCAACTTTTAATGGAAAGAAAGCTGGTTCCTTTGGTTTGATGGGATCATTTAGTTCTTTTTTTAGTCACCACATTGCTACAATGGAAGGGGGTTGCATTGTCACTAATGATGAAGAGCTTTATCATATTTTATTATCTATTCGAGCACATGGTTGGACTAGAAATTTACCCAAGGAAAACTTAGTTACGGGAACTAAGAGTGATGATGAATTTGAGGAGTCTTTTAAGTTTGTTCTACCAGGATATAACGTAAGACCACTCGAGATGAGTGGCGCTATTGGAATTGAGCAATTAAAAAAACTACCCAATTTTATTACCATGAGAAGAAAAAATGCTAAATTATTTTCTGATCTTTTTAAAGATCATCCTTATATAGAGATACAAAAAGAGATTGGTAAAAGTAGTTGGTTCGGTTTTTCTCTAGTAGTAAAAGAAAATAGTAAATTTAACAGAAAGGAATTAGTGTCGCTGCTAAGTGAAAATAAAATAGAATGTAGACCTATAGTTACAGGGAATTTCTTAAAAAACAAGAATGTTTTAGAATTTTTTAATTACGAAATATCTGGAACATTAGAAAATGCTGAATATATAGATAAAAATGGTTTGTTTGTTGGAAATCAACAGGCAGATATTTCTGAAAATATTAAATTTTTATATGATGTTATCGAATCAGCTTAGGGCTTTATCTAATCATTAATAAAATTAATCTTAACCATGATATTTGTTCTGATGTTTTTATTTCATTTGGCTTACTATCATTTTATGTTTCGTTGTAACATAATTGTCACTGAGGAAAAATAAAGATGAAAGCTGTTATTCTTGCTGGGGGCCTTGGAACCAGAATATCTGAAGAAACTGAGCATAAGCCCAAACCAATGATTGAAATTGGTGGAAAACCAGTGCTTTGGCATATATTAAAGATTTACTCTTCATATGGCATAAATGAATTCATAATATGTTGTGGATATAAAGGCTATTTAGTAAAAGAATATTTCGCAAATTATTTTTTACATATGTCAGATGTAACATTTGACATGAGTGAAAATAATATGACAGTCCATAAGCAATATGCTGATCCATGGAAAGTCACGGTGGTAGATACAGGTGAACTAACCATGACAGGGAGTAGAATTAAAAAAATTAAACAGTATGTCAAAGACGATGAAGCATTTTGCCTTACATATGGAGATGGCGTGAGTGACATAAATATTAATTCTTTGATAAATTTTCATAAAGATCATGGCAAATTAGCAACACTTACATCGGTATTTTCACCAGCAAGGTTTGGAGCGCTAAGTATAAGTAATGAAAATCTTATTGAATCATTTGTAGAAAAACCAAAAGGCGATGGTGGAATGATAAATGGAGGTTTTTTTGTTCTTTCTCCAAAGGTTATAGATTATATTGGCCATGACACTAATGAGGTTTGGGAGAAGAAACCTTTAGAAGATCTTGCATCTGCAAACCAGCTTATGGCATATAAACATGACGGTTTCTGGCAGCCTATGGATACACTTAGAGATAAAATCTTTTTAGAAGATTTATGGACTAATAAGAAGGCTCCCTGGAAAAACTGGTAATGCTTAAGTCATTCTGGAAGGAAAAAAAAGTTTTTATTACTGGGCATACAGGGTTCAAAGGAAGTTGGACTTCTTTATGGCTTCACAAGTTAGGCGCAGAAGTTAAGGGTTATTCACTAGAACCTAATACCAATCCTTCGTTATATAATCTTTTGCAATTGGGAAATAACATTCTAAGTGAGTTCGGTGACATATCAGATTTAGAAAGATTAACAAGCTCAATTAAAAAGTTTAAACCTGAAATAATTTTTCATATGGCCGCTCAACCTCTAGTTAGAGAATCTTATGAGAATCCTTTGAAGACCTATCAAACTAATGTGATGGGCACTGTCAATTTATTTGAAGCAATTCGTAAAACAGATTCAGTCAAAGCAGTTGTAAATATAACTTCCGATAAATGTTATCAAAATAATGAAAGGATTGAGGGATATAAAGAAAATGAACCAATGGGTGGATATGATCCATATAGCAATAGCAAAGGTTGCGCAGAGCTTATAACATCGTCGTATAGAAACTCCTTTTTTAATGATTCTTCAAAAGTTTCATTAGCATCTGTAAGGGCAGGTAATGTAATAGGGGGAGGAGACTGGGCAAAAGATCGCTTGATCCCAGATATCTTAAGAGCTTTTAAAAATAATGAGGTTGCCATTATTAGAAATCCAAATGCAATAAGACCATGGCAACACGTTTTAGATCCTATATCAGGATATATGCAACTTGCTGAAATGCTTTATAACAAAGGAGCAGATTATGATGAAGGCTGGAATTTTGGACCTGAAGATTGTGATACAAGAGCAGTAAAAGATATAGTTAATTTTGTAGCACTCAATTGGTCTAAAGAGGCTAAATGGACTCTAGATAAGAGCAATAATCCCCATGAAGCAACACTTTTAAAATTAGATATTACAAAAGCAAAAACAAAATTAAATTGGAAGCCAGTATGGAATTTAGAGAAGACACTACTTTCAATTATAAAATGGCACGAATCATGGATGGCTAACGATGATATGAGGGAAGTGACATTAAATCAAATTAATGAATTTGAAAAAGATTCAAGAAATAAGAATGATTAATATAAACCATAGAAAGGAAATTGATAAGTTTTTTCGAATGGGACCCTAATTAGAATGGAATCAGGAAATTACTACTTAAATATGCCTTTAGAAGATTTAGATTTTACTATAAAAAATTTATCATCATGGGAGTCACTTAGGAATAAAAATGTTTTTGTTAGTGGTGGAACTGGCTTTATTGGGAAATCAATACTTTCAAGTTTTTTGTATGCCAACGACAAATATTCTCTTAATTCAAATATATATATTTTAAGTAGAGACCCTGAAAAGTTCTTATCTGAATTCCCTAAACTAAAAGGAGTTGAAAGCGTTGAGTTTTTTAAAGGAGACGTAAAAGAATTTAATTTACCTAAAAATATTAATATAGACTTTGCCATTCATGCAGCCGCAGATGTGGTTGCTAATAAAAATAACTATGAGATTTTTAATGATTGCTTGTATGGAACCAGTAATTTTATAAATGAAATCAAAAAAGCTAACTGTAAAAAAATGCTGCTATTAAGTTCTGGTGCAGTTTATGGAAATACATTTGGACTTAGAAATAATATATCAGAGAATTACATGGGAGCGCCAAATACAATAAATCCCAATTCTGCTTATGCAGAAGGCAAAAGAGCATCTGAATTAATTTCTTCAATAGCTTCTGAGTCCTCTGATTTTTCTATCACAATAGCTAGATGTTTTGCTTTTGTTGGGCCATACCTTCCTTTGGATAAGCATTTTGCAATAGGGAATTTCATATTGTCTGCAATGAATAATGAAACTATTCAAATAAAAGGAGATGGCACCCCATTGAGAAGCTATCTATATTCTGCTGATTTGGTTTTATGGTTATGGGAGTTATTATTTTCTGAAAATATTCACAAAGTCTATAATATAGGTGGATCCGAATCACTATCTATTGAGTCTTTGGCAAAAAAAGTTGTATCTGTATTGAATTCGTCTTCATCAATTGAGGTAGCGCTTCCAAAAAGAGAAGATAAATTAATACAGAAATATATTCCAGATATTACTAGAATTTCTAAAGACTTTGGCTTAGAACCCTGTTTTGATTTAAAATCTTCAATTTTAAAAACCGCGAACTTTTATAGAGAGTCAGTATCATGAGTAAGATTTTTGAATCCATTGACGATTTAGCAATGAATATGAGAATCAATGCATTGCAGATGATTCATGATGCAAAAGCATCCCATATTGGTTCAGCTTTGTCTATTTGTGATATTGTTGCAACTTTGTATTCATCTATATTGAAAGTAGATCCTAATAAACCTAATTGGGAAGAAAGAGATAGATTTATTCTAAGTAAGGGGCATGCTTGTGTCGCTGTTTATGCCGCATTAGCTGAGCAAGGCTTCATTACTAAAAATGATCTTAAAACCTATGGTAAAGACCACTCTTTTCTGATGAATCATATCAGTCACAAGGTTCCAGGTGTAGAATTCTCAACAGGTGCTCTTGGACATGGCTTGTCTTTTGGGGTTGGTAAGGCGTTATCTGCAAAAATGAATAAGAACAATTGGAGAACAATTGTTCTTATGAGTGATGGAGAGATTGCTGAAGGAAGTAATTGGGAGGCTATGATGTTTGCAGCTCATCATAAGTTAGATAATTTAACCGCTATTATTGACTATAATAAACTTCAAAGCTTAACAACCGTTGAAGAGACTTTGAACGTAGAACCCCTGGAGAAAAAATTTACTTCTTTTGGATGGAATGTGAAAGAAGTTAATGGGCATGACACTAAAGAATTACAGCAAGTCCTACAAAAAATTCCATGGCAAAAGAATAAACCTTCAATTGTCATAGCTCACACAATTAAAGGAAAAGGCGTAAGTTTTATGGAAAACAGCGTTGACTGGCATTATAAATCTACCAATCAAGAACAACATGAAAGAGCTCTTAAAGAGATAAGAGGTAATCAATAATGCGAAATGCATTTATTGATGAGTTAGTTGAGCTTGCTAAAACTAATCCTTCTATAGTTTTAGTGGTTGGTGATTTGGGTTATTCAGTTATTGAGCCATTTGCTGATCAATTTCCAGAACGCTTTTTTAATGCAGGTGTTGCTGAACAAAATATGACAGGACTTGCAGCTGGATTGGCATCAGAGGGATATCATGTATTTACTTATTCTATTGCAAACTTTCCAAGTTTTCGTTGCGCAGAACAAATAAGAAATGATATTGATTATCATAACTTACCTGTCACAATTGTTGCAGTTGGAGGAGGTCTTGCATACGGAGCATTGGGTTATTCTCATCATGCTGTTCAAGATTATTCTCTTTTTAGATCTTTCCCAAATACTTTAATTGCTTCACCTGGAGATCCATTTGAAGTTAGGGCGTGTATGCGTTACCTGGTTGACAATCCTGGACCATCATATCTTAGATTGGGAAAAGCCGGAGAGCCAATATTTCACAAAACTATACCAACTGTTAGTCCTGGAGAGTGGATTAAGTATAAAGACGGCAATAAAAAAACTTCTGCGATTCTCAGTACTGGAGCGACTATGTCTTATGCATTTGATTGGTCTCAAGATAGTAAATATCAAGGTTTTGAAATTTACAGCATGCCTCTATGGTCTATGTCATCAAAAAAACTACAACTAGATTTTATTAAGGATAGAAAAGAAATTTTTACTCTTGAAGATCACCTTCAGGATGGGGGTTTTGGATCATGGATATTAGAAGCCAACTCATTGATTGAAAATAATGATACTAAAATTAAAACAATTGCTCTAAATTCAGAGGTTTGCGGAACAGTCGGCTCTCAAGAAACATTAAATAAATTAGGCGGGATAGCAAAATAATCTGAAAAATATAATATCCAACACATGAGAGATTCTTGAAAAAACTGGTCTACATTCAATGCTCTGGCGGTATAGGGGCACAAGTTTTATCTGCTATGACCTCTAAATATTTTGAAAAAGATATAGTTTTTTTTGATGCATCATACTTTGGAACTCAGGGAAAGAATTTAATCCCTCAAGAAATTAGTTATTTTGACAAAGCATTGAGCAATAAACTATTAAAGTTTAGTTTTTTTGAAAAAAATAGATATTTTTGCTGGGTTGTCAGAAACACTTTGAGATTCTTAAGCAATTTCAGTAAAAAAATAATCTTTTTAGATGATGTTAATGAGTTAAAGCTTAATTATGCTTGTATGGTTGAGGATTTAGAGTTTCTTCAACAAATAATTAAAGAATTATTTACAAATAATAAATCTAATATCTCGCATGAAATCGTTGCTCATATAAGAAGAGGCGATTATTTATCAGCAGGTTTACCATTATTATCATTAAAAAAACTTAACAATATTTTGGTGGATAACAAAATAAATTTAGGAAAATTATGTATTGTCACAGATTCACCTGAAATTCTTATCAAAGAATCATCGGAACTAGATATTAACTGCAAGATTCTCAATAATGATGCTTTACAAGATTTATCGACAATGAAGAACTCAAAAATATTTGTTGCATCTGATTCACAGTTCTCATTATTGGCGATTTTGTTATCAGATTCTCTTAGAATGATATTCATACCCGAAAGATGGGTGGTGATTGGCATTGCTGATATTCTTAAAAAGCGTTTTAAATCTTTAAAAGTTAAAATAATTTAATGTATCGCATTTATATACTTTCACATAATAGACCTGATTTTATTTCGCAATGCATTAAATCAGTTGAAAGGGCTGTTTCAGGCATTTCTGATGTAGAAGTTATAATTTCTGAAAATTCACCAAGTTCTAATGTTTTAGATCTTTTGAAGAAAGAAAGTATAGAAAGCACAATAAGAAAAAGAAAAAATTATATGAATGGCCTTGAGCATATTAATTTTTGTCTTAATGAAGCAAAATCTGATGGCATGAAGTATGTCTGCATATTCCATGATGATGATCAAATGTTTCCAGAATTTGTAACAAAAACATTAAGGGCATTTCAAGAAAATAATATTGCTCCAGCATGTGGATTTGATATTTCTAAAAAATATAAAAATTTTGAAATAGAAAAATATTCAAAAAAGAATATGATGAGCTATATATTCAGCATAGGAAAATCAAGCATCATTCCATTTCCCAGCTTTACTTATAATTTAGAAATTATTGGCGAGCTCTGTCTCGATGAAACAATTGGCAAACATGCTGATGCCGAATTCTTGCTTCGTGTTGCTGAAAAAGGTGATATTGTTATCATAAAAAGCACTCAAATTAAAAGTGAAGTTCATCCTCAAAGCGATAGCTATAATGAATCTATAAACCACAGAAGAAAATTTATCAATGCTGTAATTGAGAGGCATAACTATGACAAATCAATGTTCATTCCTTATAGAATGGCTTATATTTTAAGAAAAAAACAATTTAATAGGCCTAATTTTAGAGTCTTTATTAGCAAGCGCTTATTACCAATTTTCATATCTCATGTGCTTAATTACTTAAAATCTTTTTACAGAAAAAATAGATGAATAGTTTTACATTTAATTTTTTTGGAAGGTTATTGCAATTTGTATTACAACTAATTTTAATAAAGCTAATCACAATATTTTTAACAAAATCTGAAGCTGCTATCTTGTTCATCATCCTTTTAGTGGCAGGGGGAGTTTCTTTAGTATTTATTGCTCCAATTGGACAATTCTTTAATAGGTACTTGATTGAATTTAATAATAAAAAACTAATATCATATAAGTTAACATTATTTTTTTTATACGCATTGATTGTCAGCCCAATTGCATCAATTGTAAGTTTCCTTTATTTTGATATTCAAGAAATTAGAGTAAGTCTTATTGTTCACTTAGTGGTGTCTTTTTATTTCTTAGGCATTACCTTTAATCAGGTCTTAGTTGGAGGGCTTAATATACTTGGCCGATCTAAATTATTTGTGATTTATTCGCTCTTGACTCAAATATTTATAATTATTCAAATAATTTTCTTAAATTTTATTAACCTAAATCATATAACTTGGATTATTAGTCTGATAACTTCAAATTTTATCATTGGAACTCTTGCAATATTTTCATTGCGAGATGGGTCATTTAAAGTCTTTAGAGATGATTTAAAAAATAGCTTATTAAAAACAAAGATTTTTGAGGAAATAAGAAAAGTTTGGGAATTCAGTGGAAAAATATTTATTACTCTTATTTGTATATGGATTTTTCAGGTAGGTTTTCGATTTGAATTATTGCCAATTATAGGAGTTTATGAGTTTGCATTATTTTCTGTGGGTTATTCTGTAGCTGTATTAATTTTTGCCGGATGCGAACAGATTCTTAATTCTTATTGTTTACCTTTATATTATGCAAAAATCGAATCAGATTCCATTGACGCATCTTCTTCATGGAATTGGCTATCAAAAATAGCATTTCCTACCTATATCCTAGCTCTTTTATTTACAATATCTTTCTCAGAAATCTTAGTTTTACTTATATTGGATAGCTCATACAAAGATGCAGGAATATATGTGAAACTCGCGGCATTCCTCGAATTTTTGAGGGTAACTTACTCCTTTGTATCCCTTCATGCCCATGGAATAAATAATACTAAACTTCTTGTTTTACCCTCTTTAATAGGGCTACTTATTTTTTTTATTGGTTACTTTTCCTTAAAGTATTTTACAATCAATAATAGCTTATTGCTTCTGGCTATGCTTTCAAACTTTATTGCCATATCTTGTCTTTGGCTCTCTTACAGGAAAGACAATAATAACCTAAAAATACTGGATACTTTGAGCTTAATTAAATTATTACCTATTTCATTTTTGCTTTTTTTTACTTTTAGCTTTCTCCCCCAAGATTTGTCATTTATAACTTCTTTTTTTGCTTTAACGATAGGTATGATAATTTATTTTTTTGCATGGATATCCATTGTATGGCAACCAGTTTTAGAAATAATTAACAAATTTAAAGCGGAGAGCAAATAAGTTATTATCCAGATATGAATATCGTTATTGATCCTCCTTCATGGCATTATGCATCAAATAAATTGTTTGATCATGATAATAAATTCTTAAATAGAGATGGCACTTTACTTCCCTTTGTGAGACTTAAAAATTATGTAAATAATCTCAATAGAGATATCTGCACTGTTGATATGTTTGATTATGATTCTAAAGATGAATTTATTTTTATAAGTTTTTCTGAACCTAAAACATATTTAAAATATTCAGATCTTATTTCAAAAGCAAAAAAAAGTATTTTATTGCTTTTTGAGCCTGAATTAGTAAGACCGAGATCTTATAAAGATCTCGCAAAATTTGGAAAATACTTTGACTATATTCATACGCATAATATCAATCAACTACCTAATCATCTTCATAAAAAGCATCGATGTTTATTTTTTCCACAACCTTATAAGAAATTTATAAAAAGAAATAATGTTAGGCTAAACAAAGCTGTGATGATAGCGGGCGCTCATTTCAACTATTTTAATAAAAATGAAAACTATAGTGAGAGGATGAGAGCGGTAGCCGAACTATCAAATAATCAGTTTATAGACTTATATGGAAATGGATGGAGTAAACCGGGAATTAAGATGCTTTTGAACCCAATATATATTCGCCATAAATCAAAAATAAAATCTGTCTACAAAGGAGTGGCAGTAAGTAAGGAATCATGCTACTCAAAATATGATTTCGCAATCTGTTTTGAGAATCAAGATTCAGAAGGCTATATTACTGAGAAAATATTTGATTGTTTGCTTGCTGGCTGTATCCCCATTTATAAAGGAGCTTGTAATATTAATGATTATATTCCAAGTGAATGCTACATAGATTTCAATAATTTTGGTTCTTATTCTGAATTAGAAATCTTTCTAAAAAACATGTCAGACTTTGAAAAGAATAAATATCGTGAGGAGGCAGAAAATTTCTTGAATAGTGAAGTATATTTGCTTTTTTATGATGCTTTAGAAAATATTTATAATGACAACCTATAATCTGAGAGCCTCAGTTTTTATATTTACATTCTTGTCAGTCCTTTGTTTTGGGCTCCTAATTATAAGTTTTGAAGCATTCACTTTAATGTTGCTATCAATTTTATTTTTAGGCTTATTATTTTTTGCATTGTTTTCTAATGGCCTTGTTACAAAGACTTTTTTTATTTTTTTAACTTTTAGTCATATCACCGGGTTATGGGTGTTGTATTTTAATCAGGATATTTATACATATTCAGGATGGACTGCTATTAAGGCGTTTAATTTTTCAGGAGAACAATTTGCATCTATTTTTTTTCCGGTTGTACTAATGTATTTTTTGATGATTTTATTATTAAATTTTTTAGATATATTTTTATTCAAATCCAGAAAAAATACGAATATACGTCTTAACTCTAAAGCTACGCCTTCAAAAAATTTAAAGAGATCAGTTAAGTTTAATATCATAATACTTTGCTTAGTTTTTTCTATGATTCCACTGCATGACTTTATGTTTTCAAATATGATTGCAGTTACAGGCCAAAGCCATTTACAAAATCCTCTTCCTTACAATATCGGCGGAATATTATTTTATTTCACAAAAATTTTAATTCCTCTAATCATTATAATTTTATATTTTAGAGCACGTACCTCATTTATTCTTTTATCAATATTATTGGCTTATGCGACCTTTGTAGGCTTAACTCAAATGAGCAGGTCTAGCTTATTTATGCTGATACTTCCTTTATTATTGATACATTTATATAGGAAAGAGTATATTTACGTATTTATATCTGGACTTTTTTTAGTTTTTTCTGGAGTTTTGTTAAGTTACATTAGAGACATATCCACTGAATTAAATATTTTTGAAATCATAAAAGGACAGTCATTCCTGCAATTAACTAATATAATATTTTCAGAGATCTCAAACTATGAGTTAGATTTAAAAATAATAATTGATAATATCATTGGGATGTTGAGTCGTTTTGGTGGTGGTCAAGATGTTGTTTTAGCAAGTCAATACTCATTAGATGCTACTGGTGGATTAACAGCTAATATTGCTAGAATCTTTTTTGGAGATTTAACTTATGCAGGTCCTGCATCATGGCATCTTTATGACTTTGTACCATTGATGGGTCAAGGAGTGGGTTATGGAAGTATATCTGCTCAACTTGTACAAGTAACCCAAGGAAATTATTTTCTCAAAGTATTGGTAATAATGTTTTTATCAATTCTTATTAAGTTATTTGATTATTTAGTAATAAAGATCAAAAATAGTTCTAAAATTAATTCAATAGAATTTATTCTTTGTGCCCCAATCATGTTATTAATTTTTTTATATTCATCATTTATATTATTATATGGGTATCTAGCCTTATTAATTTTTCTCCATTACTTATTTAAATTTAAATTTACTTATCGAGACTCAGCTGAAATATAAAATTAAAAATAAATGAAAGAAAACAGATTGATAATCGAAGCATCTAATATTAAAACTGGAGGTGGTTATATATTGCTTCATGATTTAGTTTCGCATCTAGCAGATGGAGATTATGAAGTAATTATTTTTTTGAATTCGCATTTAAAAAATAGTTTTAAACAATCTCCAAATATAAAGCTAAATTATATAAAAGACTCGATTCTAACAAGACTTAAGCATTACGTTAAATTACCAAAGATACCAAAAGCAGGTGACACACTCTTGTGTTTTGGAAATTTACCCCCCTTTGCAAGAAATGTAAATTATCATTCTGTTGTTTTTCTTCAAAACTGGTTTCTAATATGCGATTTCAACAAGATAAGAGCAGATAATATTAGGATTTATTTTAGATTACTTATAGAACGAATAATTTTAGGGTTTTTCCATAAAAACACCGATTTATTTCTTGTCCAAACAGACTCAATGAAGAACGAATTTAAAAAAAGATATAAATCAAAGGTTTTAGTTCAACCTTTAATATCAAAAAATATAATTTTAAAAAAAAATCATTCTGATTTTTACTTTTATCCTGCAAGAGGCGATAAAGCCAAGAATCACAAAAATCTAATTAAGGCTTGGATTTTATTGAGTTTGAGGGAAATTCGCCCAAAGCTAATCATAACAATTGATTCATCTGAATATCCAAAGCTTATATCATGGATAAATGCAATGATTGTGAGATACTCTCTTAACATTGAAAATATTGGATTTGTAAATAATTCTGAAATACATGATATTTATGCACAATCACCAACTATTATATTTCCATCATATTTTGAATCTTTCGGACTCCCTTTAGTAGAGGGCAGTCTTTATGGATGTGATATAGTAGCTGGAGAACTTGATTATGTAAGAGATGTATGTTGCCCCAATGAAACTTTCAACCCTTCATCTGAAAACTCAATTTTCAGAGCCATTCTTAGGCACCTGAATTATGATTCTACAATTAAATACAAATCACCAGAGGATTTTATGAGAAGCATTAGTTTAAGTTATGAGAAAAAATTATGAAAAAAGAAAATAAATCTAGTCTTTCAGAAGCAATTGAAATAAACAAAAAACAAGCTGAGTTTTACAATAATATAAGCATTAAAGAAAGCGAAGAGCTGTTCACAGGTTATGGAAAAAATGAAAGCGCAAATCTTATTACAAGACTTTGGGCAAGATTGCGTTATGCGCATCAAGATGCATTTGAGGATATAGGTGTAAATACAAAAAAAGAAAGCTTCCTTCTTGAAAAATGCAAAGAAAAAGCAGGCGGTCGTTTTTTAGAAATTGGTTGTTTTAGAGGAACTAGATATTCTGATCCAATTATTGAGTATGCAGGTTCTTATACAGGCATTGATTTAAGTTCTGACGCCATTGCTGCATTCCAAAATACAGTAAATAAAGATGGGAGATACAAAAAGGTATCATTAATATCTGGTGATTTGCTTCAGCATAACCCTGATGAAAAGTATGATGTTCTTTTTGCTCATGGAGTTTTACATCACTTTGAATCTCCCGAAATTTTATTTGATTGTTTAAACAGTCTAATAAAGCCAGGCGGAGTGTTGCTTTGCGCAGAACCATCTCAGGTTAATAAGTTTTTTAGCACTATTAGATCGCTTTACAGACCTTTTCAAAGTGATAAGGAGTGGGAGTGGCCCTTTAATAAAAAAACAATCGATTATTTAGAAAAATACTTCTCAATCGAAGCTGGTTTTGGTTGGGGTAGGCATTCCATGCCATTAAGTCTTGCCCACTCAATACCACTTCTTGGAAAGATGTTACGACCCCTATATATCAAATTGCTAAAGGCTGAGCTTGATGCAGGGCTATCCAAAAATATATGGCTAAATTCTACAGTCGTTCTGTGTTGCAGAACTAAAAAGTGATATATATTTATCTTAACTATAGTTAGAAAAACGCCTAAGAAATTAAAAAAGATTATAATATGTATATAAATTAATCATAAGTGATATGAAAAACAAAACTTTACTTATTATGGGTGGTACTGGGTCTTTTGGAAATGCAGTTTTAAAAAGATTTTTAGATACTAATATTAAAGAAATTAGGATATTCAGTAGAGATGAGAAGAAGCAAGATGATATGCGTAAAGAATATCAAAATAGAAAAATTAAATTCTTTTTAGGGGATGTTAGAGACCCAAACTCCATAAAAGATGCTATGTCTAATGTAGATTATGTTTTTCATGCTGCAGCTCTAAAACAAGTCCCTTCATGTGAATTCTTTCCAATGCAAGCAGTTAATACCAATATAATAGGTACAGAAAACGTTTTAAATTGCGCAGTTGAGGAAGGAGTAAAAAAAGTAGTAGTCCTTAGTACTGATAAAGCAGTATATCCAATTAATGCAATGGGCGTTAGTAAAGCAATGATGGAAAAGATTGTTGTAGCTAAAGGTCGCGCTAAATCTAAAACTATGATTGCTTGCACGAGATATGGTAATGTTATGGCAAGCAGAGGCTCTGTAATTCCGCTTTTTTTAGATCAAATAAAGAATAATCAACCTATAACAATCACTGATCCTGAGATGACGCGATTTATGATGTCACTTGACCAGGCTGTTGATCTTGTTTTATTTGCTTTTAAAAATGGTAAATCTGGTGATATTTTTGTGCAAAAATCACCAGCATCAACAATTCATGATCTCGCAAAGTCTATTGCAAGCATAATGGGCAAACCAAATCATGAGGTTAAAGTTATAGGAACTCGACATGGTGAAAAGCTATATGAAACACTTTTAACAAAAGAGGAGATGGTAAAAGCTGTTGATTTAGAAAATTACTATCGAATACCAGCTGATAATAGAGATCTTAATTATGATAAATACTTTGAAGAAGGCGCTGAGGTAATAACCCAAGCTGATGAGTATCACTCACACAACACCTATAGGTTAAAAAGAGATGAGTTATCCAGTCTTTTATTGACTCTCCCATTAATCAAACAAGAGTTGGGAGACTAATAATTATGCAAAAACTTAAAGTAATGACAATTGTTGGAACAAGACCTGAAATAATCAAACTTAGCGAAGTAATAAAAGAACTTGATAAGAATGTTGAACATACCATTGTCCATACTGGTCAAAATTATGATTATGAACTTAATGAAATATTTTTTGAAAACTTAGATTTAAGAAAACCTGATATTTATTTAGAAGCATTTCAAGGAACACCCTCGGAAACTATTGGAGATATCATTGCAAAAATTGATAAGGTTTTTTCAGATAAAAAACCTGATGCAATCTTGGTTTATGGTGATACAAATAGTTGTTTAAGCGTAATTCCAGCTAAGAAAAGAAAAATACCCATATTTCATATGGAGGCTGGAAATCGCTGCTTTGATGAAAGAGTCCCTGAAGAAATTAATCGTAAAATAGTTGATCATTTAAGTGATATAAATATGCCACTTTCTGAACAGGCAAGAGATTATCTTATAGCCGAAGGAATTAGACCCGAAACAATTATCAAAACTGGGTCTCCTATGCCTGAGGTACTTGAATCTAACATGGTAAAGATTGATGCAAGTAATATTCTTGAAGAGGAGGGATTAAGTACAGGTAAATTTATACTTATGAGTATTCATAGAGAAGAAAATGTCGACTCTCCTAAAAATTTTAACGACTTGCTGGACTCTATCAATGCTTTAGCAGAAAAGTATAAATTCCCAATTATTATCTCAACCCATCCAAGAACTAAAAAGAAGTTAGTTGATATCGGATTCGAGAATAATAATTCAATAATAAGATTTTCTAAACCATTTGGATTTCATGACTATAACAAGTTACAAATGAATGCATTTTGTGTAATCTCTGATAGCGGAACAATTGCAGAGGAAGGGTCTATACTTAATTTGCCAGCTATTACTATCCGTCAAGCACATGAGCGTCCTGAAGGTATGGATGAGACGACTGTCATAATGTCTGGATTAGAAAGGTCAAGGGTGCTTCAGTCAGTAGATGTTGCAACTAAACACAACTCAGCATCTAAAAGAATCATTAACCCAGTTTCTGATTATCAAGCTAAAAATGTATCGAAGAAAGTTTTGAGAATTATATTATCTTATGTTGATTACGTTAATAGGACTGTTTGGAAAAAAACGTGAAAAAAGTTCTTGTATTTGGCTCATCGGGCATGATCGGGCACAAAGTTTTTCAAGTACTTTCTGATAATTCCGATCTTGTTTTATTTAATGCCTCAAGATCAAAATTGAATGAAAATACAGAATTTGTTGATTTTAGAGAACATGATCAAATTATAGATATCATTAAAAAAGTTAAGCCAGATGTGGTGGTTAATGCAGCTGGAATTTTAATTGAACATTCAAAAGATAATCCATTAGAGGCTGTAGCTTTAAACTCAATGCTACCCTTAATTCTTAATGTTCTATCAGAAACATATAAGTTTAAATTAATTCAGATCTCTACAGATTGTGTTTTTTCTGGTGATGAAGGTCCTTATGAGGTGAGTGATATTGCTGATTCTAAAACTATTTATGGAAGAACTAAAGCGCTAGGAGAATTTGTTAATCCATCTAATCTAGTTATCAGGACGTCAGTTATTGGCCCAGATCTAAAACCAAGTGGAAAAGAATTATTTAATTGGTTTATGAATCAAACTAACAGCGTAAAGGGCTTTTCAAAGTCTGTATGGTCTGGTGTTACAACATTAGAACTTGCAAAGTGTATAGAATACTGTGTTTTGAATAACATAGAAGGTAAACATCACCTTACCTCGAAAAATTCTATTACAAAATATAACTTACTAAAGATATTGAATGGTTACTTAAAGCATCCCTTAAAAATCATTAAAGTTGATGGCGTAGTTACTAATAAGAACCTTAAGAAGGGAGATGAAACATTTTATTCAATGACAAAAAACTACGATGATCTAATTAAAGAAATGATGGAAGATATTTTAGAATCTGACTCTTACTCTCATTATATCCGAGCGCTAAAATCGTCCATTGTTTTATAACCATATGCCAACTAACAAACTATTAAACCAAGGTATTTTTAAAAAATATGAAATATAAAAAAAAACTTTACGTTGTCTCAGAGTTTGTTGATCAACGGACAAATTCAACTGGCTATTTTTGGTTTAAAATAATTGAGATTTTATCCTCCAAGTTCAATGATATCAGTGTAATATCTACTAAAAAAAGCTGCCAGTTAGCTGCAAAAGATAATCAAATACCTCTTAATATAAGCATTATTCATTCTAATGCCCCAAAAGAAACTGGATTTATTGCCAAGTTAATTAGTAACATTTCTCTATCAATTAAATTTGCTTTAAAGATAATTACTTGTGTTAGAAGGAATGATGTAGTTTTTTCTGGTACTAACCCATCTACGCTGGTTTTTTTCATTAGTTTGATTAAACCAATTTCTAGATTTAAATGGGTGTTATTAGTAAATGATATCTTTCCAGATAATTTAGTTCCTGCAAAATTATCCTCTAAGAGTTCCTTGATATTCAAACTAACAAAAAGACTTTTTGATTATGCATACAATCGTGCTGACAAAATAATAGTTATTGGTAGAGATATGTCAGATCTGGTTAGCAAAAAAACTTTAGGAAAAACGCCAATTACATTCATACCAAATGCTCTCGATCTTGAAGATTTTAAAATCGAAGAAAATGATACTTTATTAAAGGATTATAAACATGGTAAGAAAAAGATCATATTTCAATTTTTTGGAAATATGGGCATTGTTCAGGGCTTAGATATAGTCTTGGAAGCTATTTCTTTAGCAAAATCTAAAAATGTTAAGTTTAATTTTATTGGAAGCGGTTCGGGATCTTCTATTATAAATAAATTCATAGATGAAAATCCTCATTTAGACTTAGAGTTATTCCCACAAGTGCCATTTGAAAAAAATACAGAGATATTGAAAGATTGTGATGTTTCAATCGTTAGTTTAGCGTCGGGAATGAAAGGCCTAGCTGTTCCAAGTAAAGCTTTTTTTTCATTGGCAGCTGATAAGCCTATTTTTGTGTTGGGAGATACTGGTGGGGAGCTAGATTTGCTGATTAAAGATAACCCAAAGGCTGGTTGGTTTTGCGACATTGGAAATAAATCTCACATAGCAAAGAAAATTGATGAAATAGCAACTTGCAACCTTGAAGAGCTAAAAGGGTTTCCAAGACAATCCATAGAAAAAGAATATAACTTTTCAATGCTCAGTTTCAAATATGTTAAATTATTTAAAGAGCTTATGGATTAAATGCAAATTCTAATTTAACCTAACTTCTGTTTAAATAGGACAAATATATATTCTTATGTCAAATAATGATAAAGGTGTTGCAGTAATTGGCGGAGCTGGATTTGTTGGCTCAAGACTTGCCTCAAGGTTTGACAATTCAGGCGTAAAATATTCCATCCATGATATTAATGTAAATGGATGTAAAAATAAAAATATAGTTCAAATGGATGTTAGAGAAAGCTTGTCACTTGATAAACTGGAGGGCTATTCCGCAATAATTAATTTGGCGGCTGAGCATCGTGATGATATCTGGCCAGTTAGCCGATATGATGATGTTAATGTTGATGGAGCAATAAACATCTGCAATGCCGCAAGGAAATTTGATATAAATAAGATTATATTTACAAGTTCGGTTGCTATTTATGGATTTGCGCCTCCTAATACAGACGAGTCTGGTCAGCCAAACTATTTTAATGATTACGGAAGAACAAAATATTTAGCAGAAATGGAATTCCAAAAATGGCATGCTGAGGATCCTGTCAATCGAACACTTGTAATTGTCAGACCTACAGTTATTTTTGGAGAGCATAATAGAGGAAATATGTATAATTTACTCAAACAAATTTCTTCTGGTAAATTTGCAATGTTGGGCAATGGAAAGAATATAAAATCTATTGCATATGTAGAGAATGTAGCAGCTTTTTTAGAATATACTCTTTCATTTTATTCCGGACTGCATATATACAATTATATAGATAAACCAGATTTTGATATGAATAGCTTAGTCTCATATGTTAGAGAGATTTTATTTAAAAAGAAAAGTGTAGGCTTTCGTATTCCTGCGCCTATATCTGTTTTTATAGGATATTTTGCAGATTTCTTGAATAGTCTGATAAAAATAAATTTGCCAATAAGTAGCATTAGAGTAAAGAAATTTATGAGTACAACTCAATTCGCCTCTTCCGTAAACAAAACTGATTTTGTAGCTCCAGTAAATCTTCATGATGGCCTAAAAAAAACTATTGAGAATGAATTTATTGATAATGGTTTCGATAAAGCTATAGATAAATCAAAGTAATTTATGACTTTGACCTTAAATAGATGATTAAATTTATAAATCCAACCAACTCTAAACCACTTCAAATTTTTAAAGCAAAATATGATGAAGCATTACATGCTAAACAACCCAATATTGAAGCTATGACAATCTCCTCATTTAATAAAACTTTAAATGAAGTAGATTCAAGATATGTCAATTTGAAATTTATTATGAACGAAGAATTTATCTTTTTTAGTAACTATAACTCCCCAAAAGCATTATCTTTTAAGTCTCACAATCAAATTGCTGTGGTTTTTTATTGGTCTAGTATTAATGCTCAGATAAGAATGAAGGCAAAAATAAAAAAAACTTCAAATGATTATAATCAAAAATATTTTTTCGAAAGATCAAGAGAAAAAAATGCTTTAGCTATTTCATCAAATCAATCAAAGCCAATTGAAACTTACGAAAATGTTAGAGAAAATTATGATAAGACATTGGTAAATGAAAATTTAGAGAAATGTCCAGATTATTGGGGAGGCTTTTCATTTATTCCATATTATTTTGAATTTTGGGAAGGACATAAATCGAGAATTAACAAAAGAGAGATTTTTAATAAAATTGATGGTTATTGGAAGCAGTCATTTCTACAACCCTAAATATTGCCAAAAATAATTTTTAGTATAGAATTCAACTTTAAATGAATGTTAATAAGTTAAAATTTATGTGTTTGTCATAACTTAAATGTTTATCATTTTATCTTCCTTTATTTCATAGGTATTCTCATAGCTTCCCCAAGAAAACATACTACTCCAATTAACGAGAAAATAAGCGCTGATAAGGTTATGTTGATTGGCTCTGATGGTGAAAAAATTGGGCTTTTGCCACTAAGTGATGCTCTTAAATCAGCCAGAGAAGAAGAGCTAGATTTGGTTCAAGTGTCTCCCCAGAATTCTTCACCAATAGTCTGCAAGCTTTTAGACTACGGTAAGCATCTTTTTGACAAGAAAAAAAGTATCTCTTCATCAAAGGTAAAAGTAAAAAGAAACACCACAAAAGAAATAAAATTTAGGCCGTCTACTGATGTTGGTGATTACAATATTAAATTAAAAAAAATAAAAAGCTTTATTCTTGCTGGAGATAAGACTAAAATAACTGTCCGTTTTAGGGGTAGAGAAATTTTAAACAGTGAAATGGGTCTAGATTTGTTGAATAGGTTAAAGGGGGATATCTCAGATATTGCTCAAGTAGACCAAGAAGCATCTTTAGAGGGAAGACAGCTTCACATGATACTCTCGCCCTTAAAAAAGAAAAATTAGATTGTTAGGTATTTAAATGGGATATAAGTTAAAAACACATTCCGGAGCATCAAAGCGTTTTAAGAAAACAGCTAGCTCAATTAAAAGTAGAGGTGCTAACAGAAACCATATTTTGTCCAAGCAATCTACAAAAAGAAAAAGGCATAACAGGGGCTTAAACAAGCTTGAGGGGATAGTTTCTAAGATGGCCTCAAGATTAATAAATTAATAATATGCCAAGAGTAAAAAAAGCAAAAACAGCTAAAGCTAAACATAAGAAAGTTCTATCATCAACGAAAGGACATTATGGCGCTAGGAGCAGATTATATAAGACTGCTAAACAATCCAATATTAAATCAATGCAATATGCATTTAGAGATAGAAAAAATAAAAAAAGGTCATTCAGATCTTTATGGATTTCAAGAATTAATTCTGCCTCTAGAAATTTTGATGTTCCATACTCTCAACTAATTGATGGGTTAGCAAAAAATAATATTATCATCGACAGAAAAATACTATCTGATATTGCCATCAATGATCTCTCAACTTTTGAGAAAATTGTAAAATCTGCTGTAAATTAAATTCTTAATGTCTAATTTGGACAACATAGAGCCGCCATTAATAAAAAAAAATAAAGGTACCCTCCATCCTATTAATCAAACTAAGAATTTTCTTTTAGAGCTTTTATTTGATTTAGGCTTTGTAGAAGTACAAGGCCCAGAAATAGAAACCGAGAGATTTAATTTTGATATGCTCAATATAAGAAAATCGCATCCTGCAAGACAAATGCATGATACTTTTTATGTAGACAATAAAAGCAAACTTCTAAGAACTCACACATCGCCAGTTCAGATTAGAAGCATGCTGGAAGCAAAACCACCTTTTGCGTTTAGTTCCGCAGGAAAGGTTTATAGAAAAGATGATGATGCTACACATCTTCCAATGTTTCATCAAGTAGAAGGAATTTACGTGGACCAAGATGTAAGTTTTGGAAATTTAAAAGATCTTATTAACCAAATTCTTTTAAGAATATTTGGTGAAGATGTCGAAATAAAATTTCGTCCATCGTATTTTCCATTTACTGAACCATCGGCGGAAGTAGATATATTATCTAGTGATGGTAAGTGGCTTGAAATCTTAGGATGTGGAATAGTAAACCCGATAGTGCTAAGCAATTGCAATATTGACCCCAATAAATACAGTGGTCTAGCCCTAGGTCTTGGTATTGAGAGAATTGCCATGCTTAAATATGGGGTGAGCGATATCAGAGAATTTTATAAATCAAATCTAGATTTTTTAGGCCAATTCAAGTGAAGTTTCTATATCAAGATATTCTGAACTTCTTATGTGATAAACCATCAAAAGCAACTCTTTCAGAAAGACTTTTCCAATTAGGGCATGAGCATGAAGTCGATGGAGATATATTTAATATGGAGTTTACTCCAAACAGAGGAGACTGCTTATCGCTAGCAGGTTTATCAAGAGACCTTAATAATTTTTTTCAAAGCAAAGATCCATTTAAGATTTATGATGAAGATATTGATGCTTTGAATCTTAATTTTTCAAATTTATCAATTGAATCATGTCCAAAAATTTCTTTCCTAGAGATTGAGATTTCTGGAGAGATATCAACATATAAACCATATCTAGAGAATTATTTTTCAATACCAGGACACAACAAAAATAACTTTTTTACAGATATTTCTAACTATATTTCATATGAACGAGGTCAGCCTACTCATTGCTTTGATAGAGACTTAGTTAAAGGAGAACTAATTTTTAGCAATCAATCCTGCTCCCAAGATTTCAAGACTCTTCTTGGTAATGAAATCAAGCTCAAAGATAAAAATTGTATTTTTAAAACAAATGAAGAAATAATTAGCCTTGCCGGTGTTATGGGAGGATATTCAACAGCATGTTCCCCAAAAACAAGAAAAGTATTGGTAGAGTGTGCTTATTTCAATCCAGAGACAATAATTGGTAAAGCAATTAAATATAATTTGAAATCTGATGCTGCTTATAGATTTGAGAGAGGAGTTGATATTGAGTTACAAGAAACAGTTTTAAGAAGATTCATTAGTGTTGTAAAAGATCATGCCTCAATAAAAAGTGTAACTTTGAAAACATTTTCAGAGGGTGAAATTGAAGAAAAATTCCTACCTATTGATTTGCAGCAAATAAATCAAATCTTGGGCACCAAAATAAATAAAAGCGAATATATAAATTATCTCACTAAGCTTGGGTTTGAAATAGGAGATAAAATAAAAGTTCCGTCATTTAGGCATGATATATCGTCTCAAAATGACTTATCTGAAGAAATTGCGAGAATCATAGGATACGAAAACATAAAAAGCATTCCGTTGAAGCTAAAAAATGATTTCAAGATAAATCAAAATAAGATTACTGATATAGAAAATTTTTTTGTAGAAAATGGTTTCACAGAAGTTATAAATTATCCCTTTACTGCTAATGAAGAAAAAAAATCAATCGTTATTGATAATCCACTTGATTCCAATAGAAAAAATTTAAGGATTACATTAAAGGATTCGTTGCTAGAAAATTTACTTTATAATGAAAGAAGACAAGTTGATTCTATAAAGCTTTTTGAAATTAGTGATGTTTATTCAAATAATGGAGATAACCTTGTTCAAGAAAAAAAACTTGGGATTATCGTAAGTGGAAGATACGGAAATAATTACAAAGATTTTTCTAAAAAACTTGATAAAAATTATTTAGACGGCATTTTAAATGCAAATAATACAACTTCAATTTTTAATATTGAAGAGATATCAAGGGACAATCTTAAAACAAAGAAGAAAGAAAAAATTTATTATACTGAATCTTTAATTGAAGACATTCCAGACAAAATCTTTAAAGATTATAAACATTGTGAAACCTTAGTAGATTTCGTGAAATATAAACCTGTCTCTGAATTCCCATCAAGCATAAGAGACTTCTCTTTCTCCATTAAGAATCTTGAACAATACGATAAAGTTATTTCATTTATTGATAAGTTTAGTGATGAGAATCTAAAAGAATTTTTCATCTTTGATTTTTACTTAAATGAAAAACTGGGCGAAGTAAAAGTAGGAATTAGACTTATTTTTCAATCACCTAGCAAAACTCTTTCTGATGAGGATATTCAAATAAGTATAAGCAGTCTTCTAAAGCCAATAGTTGAACTAGATGGCGTTTTAATTCCTGGACTAGAATTAAAATAGTTTTACATGACTATTGCTAATAAAAAAATGTAAAATATAATTTTCAGAAATTATTTAAAATGATTTTCATTAAAAACTTCTTATTATTAAACATATCGTTTTTTTCACTTGCATCAATAGCGCAGGAATTTAGCCCTGATCTTCTCTCCCAATTATCACCTGATGAATTGCAAGTAGTGGAAGAAGTTTTAGCGAGCCAAGAAAATGACAGTATTGAAAGCGAAGTGCTTATCGTTACAGAGGAATCTCTTGAAGAAATAGAGGAAATCAAAGAGATAACAGGCCCTAGAAAGTATGGCTATGATTTTTTTTCAGCAATGCCTACCTCACTTTCTGCAGTGGGAGATCTTCCATTACCAAATGATTATAGGATTTCTTTAAAAGATCAATTTAGAGTTATTCTCTCAGGATCAAAGGATAGAATATTTAATTTAAATGTTAACTTAGATGGAACTATCTTGTTTCCTGAGCTTGGTTCAATATTCGTTGCTGGTTTAACTCTAAAAGAAGCTAAAGAAAAGTTATCAAATATGATTAATCAATCTTATATTGGTGTAAATATTGATATTTCACTTTTAAATTTGAGCGCAAAAAAAATAACCATCGTTGGTGCTGTGGAGACACCAGGAACATACCTTGTTAATCCCTTTAGTACTATTACTGGAGCTTTAGCTTATTCTGGTGGGATTTCAGAAATTGGGTCATTGAGAGATATAAAGTTAATAAAAAATAATGGTACTTCGTTTACATTTGATCTTTATGACTTACTTATAAAAGGTGATAGATCAAATGATTTAACTATAGAAGCTGGAGATACAATTCTTATAAGTCCAGCTTCACAATTTATTGAGATTAAAGGATCAGTCAAACGTCCCGCAATATATGAGGTTCTTGAAGGTGAAGATGTAAGCGACATTGTTGAATATGCTCTAGGATTTACCCAAAATGCAAATAAATCAAATATTACAATTTCTTATCTTGACTTAGCTAAGGCTTCAATAGAAACAAAAACAAGTGTTAGCCTAGATCAAAAACTAAACAATGTACTAGTTGTTGATGTGTTTAATTATGTCAGTAGGAATAATCTTAGTTTGGCTGTATCGGGAGCAGTCGAGCAGCCAGGTTTTTATGATTTACAAAAATATAATTACTTAGATGAGTTGATTGAGGATTTGAATTTTATTGGTGTATATCCTTGGCTGGCAGTGCTTGAGCAATTTGATGAATATAATTTAGTTAAGTCAATTCTTTTATTTAATCTTAATGATGAAAGCACCTATCAATCAATAAAGCTTCTTCCAAATTCAAAGATATTCTTTGCCAGCGTCGATGAAATTTCCTATAAAGTTGGAGAGGATGCTCTTGAGTTAATAGATGAATATACTTTGACTATGAACCATAAAGAAGAAACTTTTAAATTGCCAGTAGTTGGAAAATTTTCAACTAGCTCATTTATTGATTTACTCGGGCTAGACATGACTGACATAGATGTTGAAGCGACATACATAAGTCCACTGGATAGTATAATTGTCAATGATGACTACCGAAATCTGAATTTTACTGCAAAAAAATATAATAATATTTCATTTAGGTCTCCAGTAAATGACTTAATAGATGTATCAATCTTAGGAGCAATCGATTATCCAGGTACATACACTCTTGAATCAGATAGTACTCTCGCTGATTTATATGAGCTAGTCGGAAAATTTAAGCAAGAAGCCTTTATAGATGGCATTGTACTTACAAGAGAGACAGTAAGGGCTCGTCAGTTAAAAGCTATCGAGACTTCAGATGTAGCTCTAAAACAATCAATTTTTTCATCTATCCAAAATGGTGAGAGTGTTGGAGATATATCAATGTTTTCTGCCTTAGCTGAATCAATAGAGCCTGAAAATCTTGGGAGAATTGCTGGAAATTTTTCTCCATTTTCTGACGCAGCACAAGAAATGATATTATTTGATGGAGATCAAATATTAATCCCTAAACAAACTAATGTTGTAAGTGTGATCGGTGCAGTTTTAAATCCATTATCTTTTGAATTTTCTGAAGACATGCGTATTGAAAGTGCAATACAAAGGTCTGGAGGCTACCAATCTTATGCTGATAAAAAAAGAGTTTATGTGATTAAGGCAAATGGTATTGTTAAAAAGACTAATAGAAACGTATTCTTGGGAAATCAAACTCTTGAACCGGGTGATACTGTTATTGTCCCTAGGAAGATAACTTCCGACAGTGCTGTTATTAGAAGCTTAGCACCTGTAATGCAAATTCTTTCTGATCTCTCTTTTTCTGCTGCTGCTCTAGATAACCTCACTAGTAACTAAAATTTAGGATGAGGAAATATTTCTGCGTCCTACTGCTTCATTTCCTTATTATTCAAAATTCTTTTACCGATAGTTTTACATTTAATTCTTTCAATAACCATGGCGTAATTGGATTAATAAATATGCCAACTGCTAGATTTTATGATGAATCTTCATTTGGCTTTACTATTTATGACGGCAACCCAGATCAAAAGATTACTATGAGTTCTTTCCCATTTGATTGGCTTGAAGCCTCTTTTTTTTATACGAATATTCAAAATAAGCCTTACTGCGAAAATAATTTTGAGCCAATTTGTGATCAAGATTATAAGGATAAAGGATTTAATTTTAAATTACGCTTAAAAGAAGAGGGTATTTGGCCAGCTATTGCTATTGGGATAAATGATATAGCTGGGACTGGTGTATATAGTTCAGAGTATATAGTTGCAAGTTATGGAATTAATAATTCAGATTTTCATTTTGGACTTGGCTGGGGTCAATTAAATGGCTCGACAAACAGCATAAAGAATCCTCTAGGAAAACTTAATGACGGTTTCTATGATCGACCAAAAGATATTCAGGGGCAGGGAGGCCAATTTCAATCTTCAAGATATTTCTCAGGTGAGACAATATCACCATTTTTTGGACTCAGTCATGCAATTAATGAGAGGTATTTGTTAAAGATTGAATATGATACTACTGTAACCCCTGGATTTGTTGGATATGACGAGCCAAATCAAGATTTTTCTTTTGGTATCGATATTAATCTTACTAAAAATTTTACTATAGGCATTTCTTCTGAAAGAGGAAACTTTACATCTGTAAAGTTATCTTATAAGAATGACCCAAAAAAAAGTTTACCAAGCTATGAATACAAGCAATCAAATCATAAAAAAACTGATAGTAAATATATAAGATTCATTAGAAACCTAAATGAAAATGGTATTGGTGTTAATAAAATTCACGAAGGAGCTAATCAAATAGGTATTGAAATGAGTCAATTTGCTCATCCTAATTTAGATATAATCGATGAAATTATTAGAAAAGCTTCTTTTAATGCAGGACTTAAAAAACCAGTAAAAACAGATCTTAGGATCGCAGATTTAAAAGCAAGAGTTGAATATGATGAGGCTTTTGAGAGAAGCGCAAAGCTAATATATGAAAGACAAGCCAAAAAGAAATTTAAGACTAATACCAGGATATCAATAAGACCCTTCCTGGCTTCTAGGGAAGAATTCTTTAAGGGTGCATTAATGATCGAAAATATAAGCGAATATAGTTTCCTTGATAACCTCTTTTTTTCCTCAAATTTAAAATACTCCCTCGCAGATAATTTTGATGATCTAAAGTATCCACCAGTAGATACCTATCCTGCTCAAGTAAGATCTGATGTAAAAGATTATCTTAAAAACTTTAATAAGGGAATATTTATTGGAAGAGCTCAATTTGATTATCATTTATCTCCAAAACAGAATCATCACATCATGATGTCAGCTGGAATTCTAGAAGAAATGTTTAATGGTGCTGGTTTTGAATATCTTTATTTTGATCAAGATGCAAACTATGCAATTGGTTTTGAAATGTTTGATGTAAAGAAAAGAGATTACATGATGCGATTCGGAACTCTTGATTATAGAAATGTTACAAGTCATTTAAATTTTTATTATAGAAATTATGGACGTATTCCTTTTGATGCAAAGATATCTTTTGGAGAATATCTTGCCGGTGATGAAGGATTAACATTAGATTTATCAAGATCTTTTTCAAACGGAACAAAATTTGGTATTTTTGCTTCATTTACTGATGTATCAGCTGATCAGTTTGGAGAGGGAAGTTTTGATAAAGGGATTTATTTCAATATACCCATTTTTGGAAATTTAGTTAATTATTCTTGGAGACCGCTTACTAAAGATCCTGGAGCTAAATTAAATAGAAAGCACTCACTTTATGACTTATTAGTCAGATTTAAGCCTATAAATTGAGAGATATGTTTTTTTAAGACACATTTTCTTAAAAAAATATTGTTTTTAAATGAACTTTTATACATAATATGGTTTTTGAGGATAAACAAATTATGAGATCTCTTTATACATTTCTTGCCCTTTCTTTGGCCTTGTTACCTTTGCAAACCATTGCAATAGCTGATGAAGATATTGCTGAAATCAGTGAGCGTCTTGAAAACCTATCTACAGACCAATTAATAGAAAGAAGAAACATCTTATTGGCCCAATTAGATACACAGGGTGAAGATGAGTATGAAGATGGTTGTGATAATGGAATTGATGATGATAATGATGGTGATTTAGATGGTGATGACAGTGATTGCTCATCAGCAGCAATACTGCCAACGAAATCTAAATCTGCTAAGCTTCTTGAAATATCTATAATTGAGCAATTATTAATTCTTGCCGGTGTTGTTTTAGCTGATAATATTAGTGAAGATCCATCAACGCCCCCTGATACTGTTTTCCCAATAATAACAATACTTGGCGACAATCCTGCAACTGTTGAGCTTGGTTCTTCATACACAGATGCTGGAGCAACCTCTGACGGAGGCGAGACTGTAACTTCCTCTGGAACAGTTGATACTAATACAGGTGGCACTTACACAATTACTTACTCAGCTACTGATGCAGCTGGAAACACGAGCACTGCAACAAGAACAGTGAATGTTGTTGATACAACTGCTCCTGTTGTTACCCTAACTGGTGCAGCAACAGTTACAGTTGAACTTGGTGAAACTTACACTGAACTAGGCGCAACAGCTACGGATGCTTCA
>MDTG01339499.1_pt1 | contig 32429 bp, 32 predicted proteins | sample 811421 | NCBI WGS metagenome assembly MDTG01 (sample SAMN05326645, study PRJNA326480) | marine metagenome | isolation source: seawater | place: Pacific Ocean: South East | collected 2011
CTCTCTACTTCCGAAAGTGTCCATCGATATGCAGGCAAACTATCTATGCGAGAATCTTCAGCTATTCTCTCAAAAAGCGATTACTTCATTGGTCCAGAAAGTTTGCTCATGCACATCGCTAATGGATTGGAGATACCTAGCACCATTATTTCCGGTGGTTCTCGCCATGTGGGTTGCTTCGGGTAATCCGAAAATTTCCACTTGATAAATACTCCAGAATGTAGCTCATGTTCGGCACACCAAGGGTACGAATCATGTGACTGAGAATTAAGATGCATGAAAGAAATTAAACTGCTAAAAACCTCACCGTGATCCTACAAAATTAGTCGTTGAAATAAAAGATAAAAATTAAGATCAAAGACTAATCAGAGAAGTACAGAATCTAATCCCCTTTTCTTCCAAAAAGTTTTAAAATATTGCAAAACAATGTCGTCTCATAACTCACATTCGATATGAAGCTACTCCGTAAGATTCTTCAATTTGCTCGTCGATTCACCGAGCAAGATGAATTATCGAAAGTTCTAAATGGCCTAGGTTTGAAAGAAAACCTTATCATTTTTGATGTTGGCGCACACAAAGGCCAAACTAGTTCCCACTTTTGCAAATTATTTAATCAATCATTCATTCATGCCTTTGAGCCATCACCCTCTCTTTTTGTTGAAATCGAGAAAAACTTATTAAAAAGGAAAAACATCAGATGCCATAACTTTGCCCTTGGAGAAGGCAATGAAAAAGCATTTCTTACTAGACCAGATTCCGACTTATGTGGTCAAGTTGTCAAATACCAAGAGAAAAATTCGACAAGTATTTCCGTTCGTAGTCTCGATAGTTTCTGCCAAAAAGAAAAGATTGAGGTAATTGACCTAATTAAGATTGATGTAGAAGGCAACGAACTATCTGTGCTCAAAGGGAGTTCAGAAATGATTAATAAAAATGCAATTAAGGCAATTCTCCTTGAATGTGATTTCAATAAAGAAGACAAACAACATACCTATTTCTTTGATATTTTTGATTTTTTGAGCGAAAAGAATTTTTGTTTTCACGGACTTTTTGATGTGGTGAGGTATAGTCCTAGCTATGGAATTGGTTTCTGTAATGCCCTATTCATAAACTATTCAGCATTTTCATAAAATTGATCCAAACCTACCTCTTCGCAGCACGTTCTGACTATAATTTCATTAGTCAGACTCTTCCCTCATTATTAGAGATGTGCAAAAAAGCCCAATGTCTTGTTTCTCTGGTATTGGATGCAAGAAAACCTACCGGGGTTTTGTCCAAAACGGTCAAGCAATCAGGATTTCAACTTTTGCAGAACTTGCTTGAAGATCTCGAACGAAAATATGGATTTAAGTTGATGCTTGCTGAATATCAAAAGCAACAAATTCGTTCTCAAAATAGGGTGTACTTAGGGAATCCATATCCCGAAACCCATTGTTTCCGGGGTTATCCGACTTATGCGAGTTTCAAGCAATTTATCGACACAGATGCAAAATATGTACTGCACCTAGACAGCGATATGATTTTCTATGAAACACCTACTTTTTCATGGATCAAAGAGGGAGTGAGAGTGATGGAAGAAAATAAAGATGTTCTTTGCGTTCTACCCAGAGGAGGTCCTCCGACACTAGATGGATCTTTGCATCAGGGCACCACACCTTATGTAGTTGATAACAAAAGAGGACTTTATTTATTCAAAAACTTCACCAGTCGGCACTATTTGATTCACCGAGAAAGATTTCTCAGCTTATTGCCACTCAAACCACTTTGGCTATCATGGAGAGAACCGATCAAGAGCAGGTTTTTTGGGAACGGCAAAATGCTTTGCTGGGAAGCAATGGTTGAACTTGCTCTTCAGAAATCTGATATGTGGAGAGCCGACCTCATGTCAGACCAAGCGTGGTCTCTTCACCCTGGAGACAGATCAAAAGAGTTTTATCAGCTTCTTCCTCAAATCATAGATTCTGTAAACCGAAACGAATTTCCTGAGGAACAAAGGGGGCACTTCGATTTAAGACTAAGCGATTGGAAACATTTTCTTAATTAAACTTCAAATTCCCAATTACCTATTCGCCCTATTTCTGCTAATCTTTGCAGTATCGGTTCTTTACTTACAAAGCCTCAAAGCACCTTGGGTAGATGAGTGCTACTCATATTATGGCGTATGGCATGACAGTTTTTCAGAGTTCTACGACTCCATGTTAACGGGCATCAATTTCTCTCCCCCTCTCTATTTTTTATTCAATTTTTGCCTCCAACTCATTTTCCCAATATCCATTGAACAACTCAGAATACAAAGCTTAGCTTTTATAATAATTGGAATTATACTTAGCTTTTTAATTTCTCGAAAAATATTTGGTACTACAATCGCCTTTTTTTCGACAATACTAGTTGCATCCCAATCTAACCTTTTACTTTCTCAGGCCCAGGAAGCACGCCATTACACAATGTTTTTTGTATGCGGAGCATGGGTCCTGTACATACAAAGTTTAAATGATCTTACAGTAAAAAAATATAAATGGTTCACATTCCTTGGCCACTTTTGCCTCTGCCAAGTACATTACATAGGGATCATATTCTCTTTTTTGAGCGGACTCGCCTACTTTTTAACATCTAAGAACACAGGATTGTGGAAAAGAGTTCCCATATCTATTACTCTGTGTTGGCTCGTCTCTATCGTTTCTTACCTTTTTTATTTAACTGAACAAAAGTCGGTTTTAAATACTTGGCCAAAACCGAACGGACTCTCAAATCTGATATCTAGTTACAATGATTCGATTCTTTTTCTTACAATCATAATTCCCTGTTTAGCATTCATGATATCAATTAATGGCAAAGGAAATACTGAGACTCTACCAAAGGAAGAAACTAGTTGTTCAAGACCAATTATGATCACTTCATTGCTTTGGATCTTAGTTCCATTGCTGTTTTGGATTTTATCCCACATTACACCTCTAAACCTGTTTGTAGATCGCTATTTTATCCCCAAAGAATCAGCACTCATCTTTCTAGTTGCCTGCGGATTGGGTTGCATTGTTCAGGAATTAACTCAAGAGGAATTTAAATGCATTCCCATGCTCGGTACTTTAGCACTTGCAATCATACTTTTATTAATGAGTACCAAAAGATCAGCATTTGGATTGAATCAAGATACAAACTACCATCATTCCCTAATAATTGAAGAAGCATATCCTGAATCCGAGCAACCAATAACACTTGATGGAGACCCTGAGTACTTTCCAAATGCCTATTTAGGAAAAAACGAATACTTATTTGCATTGGAAAACGATAGATTAATAGAAGTTTACCAAAGATTTTCTTCTAAAATACAATTTCTGAAAAAATGAAGGCTCTCATTACAGGCATTTGTGGTTTTGCAGGCTCAACAATCGCGAAAATGCTTTTGGAAAGTCATTCTAATTTGCAAATCATTGGACTTGATAATTTTTCCAGAAAAGGGTCGGAATTAAACATTTCTGATTTAACGACCCTTAAAGTTGATCTTATTCGCGGAGACATTCGTTCTCAATCAGATATTGATGCCTTGCCTAAAGTTGACTGGGTGATCGATTGTGCAGCCAATCCATCTGTACTCGCAGGACTGTATGGTCAATCTTCTAGCAGGCAATTAATGGAGCACAATCTACTAGGCACCATCAACTTATTAGAGTACTGCAAGAATCATAAGGCAGGGCTCATACTACTAAGCACAAGCAGAGTATACTCAGCTTCAGAACTAGCTGCTTTGCCTGTTGAATCATCCGATGATCGCTTCGAGCTACAAGATTGCGATGTTTGTGGTGCTTCTAGCTTAGGAATATCGGAAGGTTTTCCAACCACTGCTCCCCTTTCTCTTTATGGTGCCTCCAAGCTGGCTTCGGAAACCTTGATCCTTGAGTACGGAGAATGCTTTGATTTCCCAGTATGGGTCAATCGGTGCGGTGTTCTTTCCGGAGCTGGCCAATTCGGAAAGGCGGACCAGGGAATATTTTCTTATTGGATTCATTCTTTCAGAGAAAAGAACCCTCTCAAATATATTGGTTTCAATGGCACAGGTCATCAAGTAAGAGATGCCCTACACCCAAGGGATCTGGTTCCCCTACTCTCGCGGCAAATGCTTAAACCCGACTTAGATGCCCCCAAAATCATCAATCTTGGGGGTGGTATTGAAAACTCTCTTTCACTGAAGGAATTAAGTAACTGGTGCGAAGATCGTTTTGGTCAGAATGAAGCACTTGCATCTCGAGACGAACGCCCGGTGGATGCTCCCTGGATTGTGATGGACTCAACTAAGGTTCAAAATGCTTGGAATTGGAGTGTTGAAACCAAAATTGAGCAAATTTTGGAAGAGATTGCCAACCATGCGGAGAAAAACCCGGAATGGCTTAGCATCTCTAATTGAGACCAAAATAATTTGAAGCTATCTAATTTCATAGGCAGTTTGCCTGCTTACTGGTGCTTATTCGAAGCCTTAGAGTTAAGCCTACTCAGAAGCAAAGAACCATCTTGGCTAGGTCTTTATTCAACACCCAAGGCATTTGTAATCTTAGTGCTTTTGACAGCGAGTTTTATAATTTTGCGTTTCATTTCTCCAATAATCTCAGCCAAATTGGATCATATTCCTTTCGGAGACAGTCTGAAAAACATATCTGCCCTTAAAATATTCTTTATTTTGCTCATTCTCACTAGATTGGCACTTATAAATGCCCCCTGTTCCGTTGGCGAGGATGTAGCACAGCAAGTATTGACAACCAGACAGTGGGTTGAGGGAGAATCATCTTCGCCAAACTTCTTATCTTCTCCACAGCACGAGGATTTGTCATCAATAGAATCAAATTGGATTTTACGACCACCCGGTGCTTCTTGGATACCTTTACCCGGACTCCTCTTGGGTTTGTCTGTTGGACACTCCATTCACATCTCTCTCTTTATCTTAAGCATTGCTTTTGGAACAGGTTGGTTGAAATTAGCCCGTACTCTTTCGCTCCCTATGCCTTGCCTTCAAGTGCTTGCTTTTTTATTGGCAGTTGCTGCTTCCCTCGGATCACTTTCATTATCAACCGCATCGGTTATCACATCCGCAACTTTTCCCTGGTTATTGATATGCTCGTTACACTTCGGTGAACAATGGAATTCATCTAATCAGAAATTTAAAATTCACTTACTAACTTTTTTATTTTTTTTTGCCATTGGTGCTCATGCTTTTTTTAAGCTTTCGAGTTTGCTTACTGTCTCCGCAATTGTAATGATACCATTTTCAATTTGGCTTACAAATTGCAGGAAAATAACTCTCATATTCTGCACTAGAGTAATTGTGGGGATGATTTTATTCTTTATACCCTACTTTTTGATCAGCGAATACAATAAGCAACTATCTGGAATCAATTCTGATGAACTTTATTCACAACAGGATTACAATGCACAGCACGAACTCTGGGGAGAATATTTTACCGAAAGCACAAGAGGAGGGATGCTGGTTGCTAGCCTATTCGCATCCACTGGTTACGCTACTCCTATACAAAGCTTAACTCACGGTTTTAGGAATCTATTGCTTCAATCTGAATATTACACTTCCACATTACATTCTTATGAAATAAATCCCCGGATTCTTGGTTGCTGCATTCTGGCAATACCTTTCACTCTGGTAATCTTTACTGCACTATGGAAAATAAAAGATCAGCTTAGTAGCAGAGAGAGAATACTTTACTATACCTTGTTTGTTGTACCCTTTCTAGGTTTTACCTTGGTCTCTTACCATCATGGATACAACTACTTGATTTACCCGTCTTACACCAAGGAATTTGCCATGATCTTTTTAATTTTCGGGTTAAGTTACTCCGCCCATAGCAACAAGATTATCAAGCATCAATTTATTGGGAATTTATTGATGGTTTTTTTAATAACACTCCCAATTATTTCCACATCAAAAGTTTTTTGCAGAACTCTAAAGGACTCTTTTTTGCATTCACTTCCATCTCAATACGAGCGGCAACAGAACTTAGGACAGAGCAAGTTTTCAAAGTCTTTTCAACGGATTGAAGATGATTCCAATTCGTCGCTTGATATTTGCCTTTTTCTTTGTGCAGGAGGCCAAGGGGACTACATGTTAAGAACACCCATGAATACTTTGTCTCTTCATTTTGCAAAAGGAAACTTAAATCATTTCCCAGCCATGAATTCATCTCGTCCGTTGAATGTGTATTGCCTTTTCGACCCACGTTTGGCGAATGACATTTCTTTCGTACAATCGGTAATTGATAAATTTCCTACTGCCGAACGGAGGGCACAGCTTGATTTAATGACCTGGAAAGTAGAGCTAAAGAGCTTTTAGACAATGAAAACGAACAACCTGCTTTCTTCTGAAAATCCGAATATTACTGTAGTCATCCCCTGCCTAAACGAGGAGGATACACTTGGGGCCTGCCTGTCCAAACTGGAAACCGTAGCAAAGACCGAGGATTTCACACTTGAAGTCATCGTTGCCGATAACGGGAGCCAAGACAAGTCGATCGAAATTGCGTTAAAGTTCAACGCGAGGGTGGTTCAAATTTCACGCAAAGGATATGGTGCAGCTCTAATGGGGGGAATCGAAGAAGCCACTGCACCCTTCATTTTAATGGCTGATGCTGATGACAGTTACGATTTCCTTGAACTACCCAAATTTTTCGAGAAAACAAGGGAGGGGTTTGATTTGGTTCAAGGATGCAGACTACCAAGAGGTGGCGGAAAGATTATCAAAGGAGCAATGCCATGGTCTCATCGCCACATTGGAAATCCACTTTTCACCTTTTTAGTAAGAAGTTGGTTCAGTTCGCCAATCAATGATGTTTATTGTGGCATGAGAGCTTTTAAGAAGAGTTTTTACGATTCATTAAAGATGAGGTGCACCGGAATGGAGTTTGCCACTGAAATGATTATCAAGGCAGCCAATTCAGATGCAAAGACAGTCGAGGTCCCCATTACTTTGCATAAGGACGGGAGAATCCAGCATCCACCACATCTCAGGACGATAAAGGATGGATGGAAAACTCTTCAATTTTTTCTTATTTGTGCCCCTTCCAAGTTATTTCTTTTACCTGGCTTACTGATGTGTTCGATCGGTATGCTGGGTGGGATTTTGGGCTATATAGGTTCCTCTTTGGGTCCAGTAACATTAGGTGCTCATACAATGCTGGGATCTTCACTGTTAGTCATTAGTGGCTATCAGGCAGTCTTAATGCACTTACTGTCTTTGGACCTTTCCCAAAAACTTGAAATCAGTAAAACAAAAAAATCATTTCTTCAGAAACTTTTGACATCTCATAGTGCCAAGATCGGTTTCTTCCTGCTATTATCCGGAGTACTGTTATGGGGAGGGACTTTTATATCATGGCAATCGACTGGCTTTGGTCCTTTGGATTATGGAAAAACCATGAAAGTCGTGATCCCCGGTGCAACATTGATATCAATTGCTTTGGAAATGATGATCTTCACTTTTTTTAGGTCGTGGGTTAAATTGGAAATAAACAGCTAACGGAGCTTTTTATGACCAAATCAGAGTTTGATAAAGTAAGTACAAATTACGAGGAAGTATTAAATTATGGGATTTCCCTATCCGGAGAAAACGCGGATTATTTTGCAAGTAACCGAGTCGAGCATGTGGCAAAACTTCACACCGAATTCCATGCTAAATCCGAAACGATCATGGATTACGGATGCGGAACCGGAGGAAGCGTACAATATTTACTAGATGCCTTTTCCCCAAAAAGATTATTTGCAGTGGATATCTCGGAGAAATCCTTAGGCATCTTAAAAACAAGACATCAAACCCAACAAGTGGTCGCAAAAAATCTCACATCATTAGAGCCTGAATCCAATTGCGATTTATGCTTTTGTAATGGGGTGTTCCACCATATCTTGCCGAAGGATAGAGAACAGGCTGCTAAGATTATTTACGATTCACTTCAATCGGGCTCTTATTTTTATTTCTGGGAAAACAACCCATGGAATCCCGCGACCCATTGGGTTATGAGCAGGATTCCCTTCGATGAGAACGCAGTGAAAATTTTCCCTCATCAGGCCGTCAAGTTACTTCAAAAGGTGGGATTCGAAATTAAGCGCATTCATTACATGTTTATTTTTCCCCGATTCCTCAAAATCTTTAGACCGATAGAAAGACTTGCCTTCAGGATTCCTTTCGGATGTCAATATCTCATACAGGCTCATAAGAATTGAAGACAAAACTGTATAAGCTTTCCGTCATTATTCCCGCTCACAACGAAGCCGAAAATTTGAGGACATGTGTAATGGGCATAGAAAAAATCTTAGAAGAAAATAAAATCGAAAAAGAAATCATTGTTGTTAACGACAATAGCACGGACAATACAAATCAAATCCTAGAAAATTTATGTCAGCAATTCAAATGTTTGAGGGTCATTAAAAACAAGGGAAAATGTGGTTTTGGGAGAGCCGTCAGGCTTGGTTTGGAGGAGTTTACTGGTGATGCAGTGGCGATAATGATGGCAGATCGATCTGACTCGCCGAAAGATTTAATTTCCTATTGGAGATGTATTCAAGATGGTAATGACTGTGTATTTGGAAGTCGGTTTATTAAAGGAGGAAAAGTGACAAATTATCCGGTGGCTAAATTAATGGTCAACCGAATGGTAAACACAATGATTCGTTTCGCATTTAAAATTAAATGTAATGACATCACCAACGCATTCAAAATGTATCGTCGGGAAGTGATTGAAGGATGTAGACCTTTTATATCTCCTCATTTTAACCTCACGGTTGAAATACCATTGAAAGCAATTATTCGTGGTTACTCTTGGAAGGTAGTACCTATTTCATGGAAAAATCGAGAGAAGGGAGTGGCTAAATTGAAACTGCGGGAAATGGGATCCCGCTACTTTTTCATCATAGCATACCTGTGGTTAGAGAAATATTTCAGCCGAGGCGATTACCGGAAAAAATGACATCAGAAAACAATTTAACGCAAATATATGAAAAACGTTTTAATGGGCATGAAAATTATAGGAACCAAGTGTGGAAAATTCTCACTTGTGAGTTTTTCTCTAAATGGACAGAAAAATGTTACCATATACTCGACCTAGGATGCGGTTATGGAGAATTTATTAACCATGCAAAATGCGATGTAAGACATGCGATGGATCTCAATCCTAAAACCAAATCACTTTTGGATAACAAGATTATTTTTCATGAACAGGATTGCTCTAAACCATGGAAAATAGATCCAAATTCTCTAGATTTGATATTTACAAGTAATTTCTTTGAACATCTACATAATAAAGAGTGTCTAGATCGCACAATGAGCGAAATAAAGAGAGCCTTGAAAACTGGTGGAAGGCTTATAGCGATGGGACCAAATATTAGTGTCCTAAAAGGAAAATACTGGGATTTTTGGGATCATCATGTTGCTCTATCTGACCAATCACTTTGTGAACTGCTTCAAATTCATGACTTTTCTATCGAGCAGTCAAATCCAAGATTCTTACCGTACAATATGGTACGAGTAAAAGAGCATCCATTATTTTTGGTTTCATTATACATAAAATTTTCATTTTTATGGAAAATATTTGGTAAACAATTTTTAATAGTGGCAAAAAAGTAATTAGCTCAAAGAAAACAAACTTGCTTTTCATAATTGTTACGCCTTTTTGCTCAACAATATTTACCTACTATTATTTTTTATATACGCATGAATATCCACCTGGTAGTGCTCAGAAGATTGCCTCTGGTGTAGCAGATAAAGTTTTTCAAACAAGAATCCTTATACCTTTTATTGCAGATTTCTTAGAACCATGTTCTCCAATTCTAAATTTTTTATTCGAATGGTTAGTACCCTACCCAATAAATTTCGATGTCATACTGCAAATAATAAATATTTTTTTCCTAACACTACTTATTTTAACAATTCCAATCCTGCTCAAAAGCCTTAATTGTGAAGTATCAAACTGGAGTGCCTATTTCTTATTTATTCCAATTTCGTGGAATTATATTGCGATCAATGGACTGATTGATGGTGCCGGTCTTTTCTATTGTTACGATATTCCCTCGCTTGCACTCTATGTAATAGGACTAATTTTCTTTATTAATGGGAGTTGGTTTTGGTTCTACCTCATATTCATTTTCGCAAACTTAAATAGAGAGTCCGCGTGTTTTATAAGTCTTTCTGGATTTTTAATACAATTAAAACTATGCAATGATCCAAAGTTGCTCCTTAGACTAAACCAAAATCTGATTAACCACATTGTTACACAAGCTATCCTGTGGATCTTCATACGTTCATTACTGAGCTGGATTTATCGAGGAAATCCAGGCTTATTTTTTGAAGAACCACATTCTATGGGAATGTTTTTAGCAGGAATTTGGAATGGTAATTCTCATTGGGCCATGCAAAATGCTGCATGGTTCTTAACCCTTTTTGCCGGTATTTGGTTAATACCTGTGATTGGATTCAAAAAGCTGAGTTCTTATGGAAAAAAACTCATTCTTGTTGGAGTAATATATCTAATCTCTTTATACTTTCGCTCCAATATGATGGAGACCCGAGTATATAATGAGCTAAATGTCATAATTTCAATATGTACAATTATTTGCCTAACTAATTTTATAAAAACAAAAAGAGACATTGCTTAGAATTCTCCTTATTTACTGTGATTATGGAAGACTTGGCAACCGTCTTCATACTCACGCCAATGCACTAGCATGGTGTATTGATCATAACTACAACTTAATCAATCTTAGTTTTTCTGACTATGCTGATTTATTTAAGAGTTCATCTAAGCACAATTCTGGCAATCTACATCAAACCGACAATTTCGTATTTAAAATACTCTCTAGGAGATTATTTAATAACTTTCTAAGAAGACTACTTTTGAGCGATAAGTGGATTGAAAGATTAGCATGTATCATTAATCAGATAAGACCGACGAAAAATGAGGCGTTGATAGAATCAGATTTGAGTCGTCAAATAAAACAAAATAAAATCAATCTTGTTAGATATTGGGATTTAAGTTGCAAAAATTATATAAATATTCACCAGCACAAGCTTAGGGACTATCTAAGACCAAATAGGAGATTTGTAGTTACTGCGGAAAAGATCATCGATGAACTCAGATCAAAATATGATTGCGTAATTGGTGTCCATGCACGACGGGGTGATTATGCAACCTACCTAGACGGCATACACTACCATTCTTGGGAATCCTATTTACATTGGGCAAATCTAACTAAACAAGTATTAGAAAAATCAGGTAAAAAGAATGTAGCAATAGTCATATGTTCTGATGAGGAACCACCCACTTCGATTCCAAAAAAAAAATCGGTTCACTTTACCTCAAGTAAAGAAATTATAGTCGATATTCATTTACTTTCTCTATGTGATTATAATGTTGGCCCACCCAGTTCCTTCGGCACATGGATTTCATGGTTTGGGAAAGTACCGAGACTTGTTGTGTACAATAAAACCGAGGTAACTTCATTAGAGCAGTTTGAAGTTTGCACCACATGTTAAATTTTACTGATACATGGATTTAAGAATAAAATGATAAAAAAACTCATGTATCTCAAATATTACGCTAAAGTTCTGCTTAATAATTGGACAAAAACCAAGGATTCATACGCACAACACCGAGAAGATAAACTAATTGAACTTTTACTTCCTGACGGTGTAAATACCTTTATTGATATTGGAGCAAATGATGGAGTTCTGTTCTCCAATACTTATAAATTTGCCAAAAATGGTGCACGGGGTCTTTGTGTTGAACCGTCTAAGAATTCTTACAAAAAACTGAGACTTAATCATTTGTTCCATAGAAATATGTTTTGCATACATGCAGCCATTTCAAACTTTAATGGAAAAATTTATCTAAATGAACATGGATACGAGTCAACACTATCAAGTGTCAGTGTTAAAAAAACAAACAATTCATATTCAGTAGACTGTCTAACCTTTGACAATATTTTAGAAAATTATCCTAAGTTTATTGAAGTGGATTTGCTAACAATCGATGCAGAAGGCCATGAAAAAGAAATACTTCAAGGATTAACTAAATCAAATTTCAAAGCTAAAGTAATTATTATTGAATCCGATAAGACACAAGCTAATGCATTTATTAAATTCAGTCCTCTAAGAAAATACAATGCAATTTATTTCAATGGTGTTAATACTATCCTTACACATGAAGATGAAATTTTTAATGAAATAACAACACTTCCCAAAGGTTTTGTAGAATGCTGAATTTAATAAAATCTTTTATAAAAAAAAATTTAAATAACTTCGGGTATGAGTTACATAAATCTAAACTGCTAACAGCATCTGATGACCCATTTTTTGTCTTGTCGAAGTTACTGTATCCTGATAAGTTATAAATTGTTATCGATGCAGGAGCATCAATTGGGGATACTTCTACTCGTTTCTCAAATCTTTTTCCCAATGCAACGGTTCAGTCGATTGAACCCTACCCAATTTTTTATCGTAAATTGCATAACATTTCTAAAGGTAATTTAAACATCATTGCGTACAACATTGCATTAGCAAACTTTAATGGAAAATCTAAATTAAACATTAATCAATCAGAAGGTACCAATTCTTTTTTAGATACAAATTGCGAGCATTCGGAGATCTTTGGTAATTTGTTAAAAAAAGAAGATCAAATTATAGTTAAATGTAGAACACTTGATGCTTTTACGGAGGAAAATAAAATAGAGAATATTAATATTCTTAAATTAGATCTTCAAGGTTATGAAATAAAAGCCATAGAAGGTACAAGTAACTTACTAGAAAAAGAAAAAGTTGGTGTTATTTTATGTGAAATAATTTTCGAAGATATTTACAAAGGACAAACTGACCCATTTGACTTAATAAAGTGTCTTTTAGATAAATATTCATTTTCTTTTTTTAATCTTTACCAAGAGGTTTATTATAGAGGAAAGCTTTTACAAGCCGATGCCATTTTTATCCATAAATCTAAACTTAATGCAATACGGAGTAATTGTGAGAATATATTCCATTGCCATTCTAAATTTTTACTTTAGTTTTGAGTTTTAAAACTCCAATCATATTAATTATTTATAAAAGATTTGGAACTGCGTTAAAAGTTTTTGATCAAATTAAATTAATAAAACCTAATAAGCTTTATCTAATTGCGGATGGACCAAAGACCATCGATGACAAAAATAAATGCTCGAAAGTTAGGAATTATATTGAAAATAATATAGAATGGGATTGTGAAGTAATTAAAGTATATTCTAATACTAATCTTGGCTGTGCAAAAAGAGTTCAGACTGGTCTAGACTATGTTTTTGAGAATGAAGAAATGGCAATAATTCTTGAGGATGACACTCTCCCTGATACTTCTTTCTTTAAGTTTTGTGAAGAACTTTTAGAGCGATACGAGGATGATCATAGAGTTGCTCATATTTCGGGGTGCAACCTTCATTCTGATGCGGTAAATTTTAGAGAATCATACTGTTTTTCCTCGATTGTTAATATATGGGGTTGGGCAACATGGAAAAGAGCATGGCAAAACTATGATTTGAAAATGTCCGCGTGGGATAAAGAAAATAAAAGTGATTTCTTAAAATATTGGTGTAATTCCAAAAGAGAATTAAGTGGAATAAGGAAAATGTTTGATCTGCATTGCAATAACCCAGACCCATGGACATGGGACTATCAATGGGTCTATTCGTGTTGGAAGAATAAAAGTTACAGCATTATCCCCCAAAAAAACTTAGTGACTAACATTGGAATTGGACCAGACGCATCGAATACAAAATTCAATACACAAGTTAAGATGTATCCTAAAGTACTTCAATCTATAACTCCTGAACTGACTCACCCTCAGGTAAAACGTAACAAATCTTTCGAAAAGAAATACTACAAAGAATCTAAACCTAAGTTTATTCGAATAATAAAGCAGAAAGTTAAAAAGCTAATTAATTTTTAATGAAAAGGATTTTAAAAAGGTTTACTATTATAAAGTGGATTTTAAATTTCAGAAGAGAATTCTCACTCATTCGTTTTGAGACTCTCAGACAAACTAGAATTCAACAGGCAATATTAAAAGAGTTATTAATTCAAAATTATAGTAAAGATAATCCCTTATTAAAATATGAATACCAAACTTTCTCCCAAAATGGCGAAGATGGTATCATTAATGAAATATTTAAAAGATTGAGCATTACTAAGGGTGAATTCATTGAAATCGGCACTGGAGGTGGTTCCGAAAACAACACTCGATTACTTTTAGAATTAGGTTGGAGAGGCACTTGGATAGACGGCAATCCAAACTGTTTAAAATCGATTAATAATGATTTTACTCATTTTATTTCAAGTAAAAAACTTACTGCCCAATTAAAAATTGTAGATTCTGATAATATTAATTCTATTCTGAAAGAAAACAATTCCTCGCCTGATGTTGATTTATTATCTTTGGATCTTGATCTTACCACGCACTTAGTATGGGAGTCATTGACTTACATTACACCTAAAGTTCTTGTAATCGAATACAATGGGTTCTTCCCCAAAAATACATTATGGCAAGCCAAGATTAAGGATAATCAAAGCTGGGATGGATCGATTAACATGGGAGCTTCATTGTCTTCAATAATCAAGATTTCTGAAGATAAGAATTATAAATTCATAGGCACTGAATTAAGCGGCACAAATGCTTTTTTTGTACATGAGTCTTTGGAGAATCATTTTTCAGATTTTTTAAATAATTGTTCTCACGAACCTACTAGACCTTACATAGTAAACGGACCTGCACATAGACGAGATTGAATTCTACTTATTAAAGCATTAAAAAAATATTACGGGCTGTTACCGATTTCAATTAGAAACAAACTTCGTTGGTTTAAAAATCCATACGAGAGTCTTTTAATATTTTTTGTTAGATCAGTTACTAAAAATAAGGTTCAATCTGGCCCCTTTCAAAATTTATCTATCAAAATAGATGATTTTTACGCACCAATGATTTTTGGAACTTATGAAAAAGATTTACATTTTCATCTTCAAGAATGGGTTAAGTTTCAAAGCGATTTAATTTGCATCGGGGCTGCCGAAGGTTACTATGCAGCAGGGTTTGCCATTCATCGTAGCAACTCGAATATTTTTGCATACGAACAGGATGGATATCAAAAAAATAATTTGTTACAAGTTTGCCAACAAAATCATTTAAATAATATCGAAGTTTTAGGTAAGTGCTCAACACATTCTCTTGATCAACTTCTCAAAAGTTTAAACAAAAGCGTTGATATTATTTGTGATATTGAAGGTGGAGAGATTGATATACTAGATATAATAAAAGTGCCTTTGCTAAAATATGCACGTATATTAGTTGAAGTGCATGATCATCTTGTTCCAGAATGCACAGATATACTTAAAAAAAGATTTAAACATTCTCACAGATGTATCGAAATACTTGAATCAGACAGATGCATTAATGATTTCCCAAGAGAGTTGTATGTACTAAATTTCCTACTATCAACCAAACACAAACTCAAATTTTTGAATGAAGGGCGAGTTGAAAAAATGAAATGGCTTTATTTCATAAATAATTCTGGTATCTGAAAATCTCTATTTGCATTCCTACCTTCAACAGCGAAAAGACGATAGCGAGTGTCTTGAAATCTGCAGTTTCACAAAATTATCCTGTAGATCAGATTGTGGTATTAGATGATTTTTCTAAAGATAACACTTTATCAATAGTATTAGACAGCAAGGTCACCCTTATTGAAGGTTCCAGAAATGCGGGAAGAGGTGCAATAAGAAAAACTGCCATCGAAGTCATTGACTCTGATTTTATATTATTTTGTGATTCAACAAATCTATTACCTGAAGATTTTATTGAAGTTTGTATTAATACATTTGAAGATGAAAATGTTGCTGCTGTTTCCGGAAGAATTTCAAATGATAGAAGTTTGAAGGGGTATGTTGTAGATTGGCGGGCAAGGCATTTATTTAAGGAAAATTTCAATTTTGGCAGCAGTTATTTAGACGCACCATCGCTGACTACCTACGGAACTATACTCAGAAGGTCAGCAGTTCTCGATGTAGGAAACTTCAACCCGGAATTAGTGCATTCTGAAGACAAAGAACTTGGAAACAGATTACTAAAAGCGGGTTATAAAATAATAGGGGACCCAAATCTAACTGTTTATTCGATTAAAGAAGATACTTTATTTTCGGTTCTTGAACGCTACTGGAGATGGTATGGAGGGACAGATGAGAAATTCACTCTGAAAGACTATTGGCACGCGATAAAAGCAAGCTTCCGACCCATGATGCAAGAAGACATCAGAGCGAATGATTGGATAAGTGCTTTCATTTCATTTCTATGTCCACACTATGGTTTTTTAAGACATTTATATCGAAAACTCTCTGGCAAAATCCATAAACTTTCTTGAATATTCTCTACGACGGTCCCTACTCTGCAAATCCCAAAGGAGGAGTTGTCCGCTATTTTCATCAGATTTCAAAAGGATTTTCAAAAGAGAATAAAGTATTTTTTTCAAGAAAACCAAACGGTCGATTTGCTAAAGGAATACATTTGCCTCCATTTGCACATTTTCGACCTCATCGTATTTCTTTTTATCTGGAATATTTTTGGCACAGACTTTGTTCTAATTACAAAATAGACATTGTTCACCCTACCGAATTCCAATTATCGCCAACCGGTAGTTTCTTCGTAAGGAAAGGTGCAAAGTTGGTAATCACTATCCACGACTTGATCCATGAGAAATTTGGTGCACCAGGGAATTTATATTCAAAAGCTCGTAGAACTAATTTCTACAACCAAGCGGATGGATATATTTTTGTTTCCAAATCAACGCGGAATGATTTTGCTGAATCATACCCTGAATTCTTTGAATCAAAATCTTCTATGGTAATTTGGCACGGATGTAATTTTCATGTTAATGAGCAAAAGAGTGAAAAGCGAAAGAAACAGTTTCTTTTCGTAGGTTCCAGAGAAGGGTACAAAAATTTTGCCACTGCGGCCCAAGCATTTTGCAAGGTAGCAGATGCAAATAAAGACTGTACCCTAGTTGTAGCAGGAGCTCCGCCCAAGTCATCGGAACTTACAATTGTAAAAAATTATGAGAATCAAATATCTTGGATCGAATTCCCGGATGAAGAAAAGTTAAGAATTCTATATGCACAATCTGTGGTACTCCTGTATGTATCAAAATACGAGGGCTTTGGAATGCCGCTACTTGAAGCCATGTCGCAAGGGTGTATTCCTATCGCAGGAAATCACTCTTCCATCCCAGAGGTTCTTGGGGAGGCAGGCATAAAAGTAAATTGTGAATCGGTAAGTGAATTATCCGAGGCGATGGAAAAGTGTTTAGTAGATGACTCAGAAACCAAAAATTTAGTTAAAAGAGGGTACGATAGAGCCTCCTTTTTTACATGGGAAAAATCGGCTGGGTTCCATACGGTCTTTTATACAAATCTGTGAAGAGCATTCTGAATCTTATTTCCAAAGAACCACTTTTTCTACTGGCTATACTGCTATTTTTAACAGCAAAAGGACATTTGGAGATCATAGATACCGATTATTCGGTCAGAACAGCGATTGCAATCATAGAAGATGGATCTTTGCTTATCGAACCTGTTGATCCCAGAGTGGTCCATCGCTTTCCTGAAATCGATGGTACTGACAAAATTTATTCTCAATATGGCATAGGCTTAGCCATAATTTTTATTCCTCTAGTTATACTTGGTAAATTGATAGCCTTTTTTACTAGCATCGATCAAAGAGTCTTTATTGATTTTATTCTTTCTTTTTACAATGTTCCTTTCGCTTTACTGGGACTCTATTTTTTTAGATCTATTTTGCTGCATTTTGAAATAACTCATAGAAGAGCAAATATCTGCATGATACTTTTGTTTACATGTACTGCTTATTGGAAATATTCTGTAACGGATTTCTCAGAAATCACCCAAATCTGCTTTTTATTAGGAGCGGTAGAGTCTGCACTTTCAAGTAAATCAAACAAATGGAAATGGGTATCTCTTTGGTGTGCCCTACTTGTAGCGGTTAAATTGGTGTATGTTATCCTTTTACCCATATTCTTTGTCTACGCGATCTTACAAAGCCCGAACTCGCTCAACCAAAAAGCATTTATTTCTAGATGCCTTGATTTTTCTTCTTTTCTTCTACCAATGGGCATTTTTTTGGCATTACTAAATTTCCTGCGATTCGGTAATCTAATTGAAAGTGGATATGGAAGCAGGGCCCTTTTATTCTCCCTTGAATATTTGCAAAGAGATTGGTTCGATTACCTGCTTTCATCTCAACGAGGAATTTTGCCATATAATCCAATCCTACTGCTCTCTGTACTTGGTTGCTTTTTTCTACCAAAAGAAAAAATCCGATTTTTTCTATTTATCGGATCAATCATATTTCTCTGGTATCTTTTGATGTGTTTTTGGAAGAGTTACCTTGGTGGATACTGCTGGGGGAACCGACTTTTAGTACCCATTATTCCTTTCTGCTTCATCCCCTTTGCCTTTCTTCCTTTTGATAAAAAACTCGTTAGGATTTCAGTAGGCATGGTTATTCTCTTATCGTTAATAATTCAGGTACCAGCCGTCTTTACTAAAATTCATGAAACGAGTGTATTAAGAAGTAAGATATACGATGACACTGGACTGCATTCACCGCCACAGCTGATTTCTACTTTTCATGTATTTACCAACAAGTTAACGAACGATTCCACCCAGATTCCTGCTTCAGCTTTGGGAGCTGATACAGATTCAATTATCGACTTATCTGATTTTGAGTCTTTTTATGGATTTAATCTTTGGCCTGTACATACTCTAAAGTTTCTTGGCCTTCAATCACTTTGCTACCCCCTATCACTTATACTTTTGGGAACCGTGCTCGCACTTTCAGCCTTACTATTCTACTCAAATTTTAAGCAATATAGAAACCAACAACTTTAATGGTTCATCCACTTCAATTTTCTGACTACGCAAGCTCACTTGATCTTAAACAATTTGAATCTCCTAAAGATTTATATCTTAAATTGGCCCTGCCTTATGTGCCTAGGATTCTTCATCTTTTAGATCAAAATCCATACTCTCCAAATTATGGCTGTTTTGACCGGGCATTTTGGCATTACCGCACCATGGACTTTCCATGCGGTATGTCTCAAGAAATGGTCCTACTCCTGGCCCTTGTTTATAAAAATGAGTACAAGGGAAATCCATTCTATCAAGTTAGCCGCATTAAGGAACTAGCCGAGGCCTCCATTCGGTTCATCCTTCACTCTAGTCACCAAGATGGCACATGCGATGACTACTTCCCCTACGAGAGGGCCATGGGAGCTTTGGTTTTCAGCCTTTATTCAGCCACCGAAAGTTACTTGGAACTAAAGATGGACGATCAGGAATTGGCTGACTTTTTTATTAAGCGAGTCCGCCATCTTCAGGTTGAGAATGAAACGGGAAGACTAGGGAACCATCAAGCTCTCGCTGCTTTAGCTGCATATAATGTTTATCTCATAACAAACGATGAACGCAGCAGAAAAACTGCTGAGGAGAGGCTTGAACTTACGCTTTCCTGGCAGAATAAAAATGAGGGTTGGATACAGGAATATGAGGGGGCGGACCCGGGCTACCATTCCTGCTCGATCGATTTCTTAGCGAAGCTAAGAAAAAAGAAAATCTTTAAAGAAGGGAAAGATTCAGACGAGTTGAAAAAATCCTTACTTAAAGCGGTAGAGTTCGCCTGGTATTTCATGCATCCGGATGGTTCTTATGGCGGGGAATATGGCTCTAGAAATACCTTTCACTTCTACCCTCATGGTTTTGAGCTTATGGTGCCAGAAAGTGAGAAGGCTGGCCAAATTGCGGATGCCTTTCTTAACGGTATTACCCAAGGCAAACGATACAGAAATGATGATGACCGCATGACCACTCACTATGCCTATGATTTTTTGCAAGCCTGGGAGGACAGAGTACCCGGACGCCCACTGAGCATAAAAGATTGTCGCCTGAATCCAGAAACCATCTGGTTGAAAGATTGTGGTTTAATCATTTCCAGAAATGGGGAGGAAAATAAAGAAAGGGGCGGGCGTTATACGATTGCGAACCTCCACAAAGGGGGAGTCATCAAAGTTTTTGACGAACAAGGTCCTATTGCATCCGACACTGGTTTAATTGGCGAATTAACAGATGGAACGGTTGTGGTTTCACATTTAGTTCAGAATGAAAATCAAATAGATGGCAACATCGCTGATGTGTTAAATGCAAAATGGAGAGTTCAAGGCTTTCTTTGCAAAAGGCGTAAAAACTTAATGTCTGTTTACAAAAACCTTCTTCTTCGTTTTTGGTGTTTAACCATCGGCAGATTCAATGCTAATTTGACTAGATTAATAGTTCAAAAAATTGCAATTACCGGGAAACCGAAAACTCATTACATTTTTGAGCGGTCAATCGAACTGCTCCCCGAAAAAGTGCGTGTAACTGATTACTTGGACCCTTCGACCCCATTCAATCGTTTGAGTGTTGGCAGTGATGCAACAAGCATCTATGTTGCCAATTCATTAACCTACCAAGAATCCAGGTTATGCCCTTGGCAACATGCTAACTGGGAAAGCTTACCCATTGTAAATGGAAAAAAAGTCTGGTCCCGTGAATATTTCAGAGGATCAAAACATTCTCCATACAACTCATGACAATCCATAAAGAACTCCTAAAAAAGACCCCGTCTATTTCAATAGTTATTCCTTGTTACAATGAGGCCAAAGGAGTCGCACATAGTCTTGATAAGATTATTGAGAACCTAAAGGAAAGATATAATTATGAAATAATTACCATCAACGATGGTAGTACCGACGAAACTTTAAAAGTTTTAGAAGAATATTCTGCTGAAAAACCTTTCATGCAAGTAGTTAATAACAATTCCAACCTAGGCTATGGAGCTTCTCTAAAAAAAGGAATCAAAGAAACGAATGCAGATATTATTGTAATTACCGATGCAGACTGCACTTACCCGGCATCGGAAATCCCTAGATTAGTTGATGCACTTCAAACCACTGATATGGCAGTTGGAGCGAGGATTGGAAAAAAGGTACACATCCCATTAATCAGAAGACCAGCTAAATGGATTTTACTCAGATATGCTAGATGGTTAGCGAATGCAGACATTAAAGATTTAAATTCGGGACTTCGTGCATTTCGAAAGCAGGATGCGTATCAATATTTTCATATATTACCAAATGGATTTAGCTTTACGAGTACAATTACGATAGCAATGCATATAAATAACTATTCAATAAGATACTTACCAATAAACTACTATAAAAGAGTTGGCAATAGTTCAATAAGACCGATTAGAGACACACTTGCTTTTTTCTCTCTTGTTTTAAGAACTACTATGTATTTCAACCCACTAAAAGTGTTCGGTATACTTGCCAGCTTTTTAATACTACTTTCCATTATTATAAGTATCACTTGTAAATATTTTTATGGAACCATTCCTGATATACTAACAATTACTCTTTTCATGTCAGGTTTAAACTGTATAGGACTTGGCGTTATTTGCGATCTTATTAACCGTAAAATAGACAATAGTAAGTCTCTTTAGTAAGATAATATAAAATGAATAGAGCAAATTTTTTTTTGAGAAATTTAATAGATAAATTAAAAAATATTTTAAGGAACCCAAAGGTATTAATACATTATATAAAACAATATTTAGTAAAGGATAGTCTTAAAAACAAAGAATATTATCTGGTAGTTTCTTACCCCAAATCAGGAAGAACATGGTTGAGAGAAATTTTAGTCAGGTATCTTGACTCTATGAATCAACTCAATAATTCAAAACAGCCGCTTAATATAAATTTTTCTGATAAAGGAGTTAATAAATTGATTGTATTTTACCACCATTATGGTGAATGGGCACCAATGCCAAAGAAGAAGGGATATTGCAAAGTTGATTCTAAAATAAAAGAAGCAAAGAGAATTATTTTTTTAAGTAGAAGACCAAATTGTGTCTTGGCCTCTAGTTGGCACCACCTGACATCAAGAGAGAAAATTTACAACAGAAGTAAACTTGAATTCGTAAATGACGAAAATCTTGGCATTCATAAAATAACAGAGTTTTACAACTTTTGGCTTAAAATTGCAAAGAATAATGAAAGTATCAGTTTTATAAGTTATGAAGAATTACACAAAGATACATACTTTTATATGAAAAAATTAATATCTAATTTTGGGGTCGAATTAAATAAAACAAAATTAGAAGAATCAATTCATTACAGCTCGTTTCACAATATGCAAAAAAGAGAATTGAATGGAAAGGGTCGATCACCGTGGAATTCATCCCCAAATAATAGCAAAAATAGTCTAAAGACTAGGAGAGGGTTAGTTGACTCTTCTAATGAAGTCTTTAACAAGGATATCCTAAATTTCATAAAAAATGAAACCGATAAGGCATTAAATCAAGATGACAAAATAAAACTCGGAATACTGTAAATGAGTTATTTTGCAATTATCCAAGTAATATCTTTTTTTATTTTGGTAGCATTATTTAACATTAATATTGACATATTTAATTCAAGTAAATCATTCTTGATTTTAACTTCCAATAATATTTTTTTTTTCATAGTCTTATCAATTACACCAATAGTATTAAATTTCTTCAAGTTTTTCTACTTCTTAAGGCATTTTAGACTTCATTTGCCATTCATATCATGTGCATTTCCTATTTGTGCCACAGTTCCACTCAACATAATTTTGCCAGCGAAAAGTGGTGATTTTATTAAATTTTTCTGGATTAGAAATTATTCTGATTTTTCAAAGAAGAAAACAACATTTATTTGTATCAGTGAAAGATTACTTGATCTTGCTACCATTACATTTATTATAACTGCATCATTTTTACTCTCATTTATTCCAAGTAAAATAATTTATATTTCTATATTTTTTTTGTTATTACTAATTTTTTTTATTTTATTAAAGTATAGACAAAATAGTTTTTTATTCCTAAAGCTTGCTTTCTTAATCAATACCTTTAGGTGGACCGTAAATGTATCAGTTTTTTCCTTCCTTATTTCATCAATTCATTCCGAGAAGAACATTAATATAATTGATACTTTTATTCACGCATCGGTATCAATAATTATCGGAATTCTTCCAATTTCCCTCTGGGGTTTTGGTACAAGAGAATCCTACCTTATTACTGTCTTTCCTGATAGTTTAACTTTAAATACACTCTTCAATGTTGGAATTGAGTACATTACTCTTTTCTATTGGATTCCAGCATTAATTCTCACGCCTTTCAGTGTTTATTTCTTTACAAAAAAGAGAGGATGAATACAAATCGAATACAGATATTACACCCTTACATTGAAGGCAGGTTGAATTCTGTAAAGCAAGGGCATTATCCAAAACACCACTTATGGGCAATCGATGCTTTTGGAAATAATAAATTAGTAAATCAAACTTCGATATTTAGAAAAAGAAATAAAATCGGTATCAAACTTGAACAATTCTTTAACCATTTTTTTTTTCGTGGATCACCTGGTCTACGAGTCGAATTTTTTTCTTTATTAAAAGCAAAAGAAATTGATTTAATTTATTCGGTTTGTGGACCATTGGCTCTCGCAAGTCTTTACCCTAATAAGCTTGTTTCTTGGGTTTTTTCGATGCCTCCTTGTACAGGTCGCGGTATCAAAATATCCCACATGGCTTACAAATCATTCAATCTTAGGGCAAATGCTGGTTTTTTATGTTTAACCCAAAAAGCTGAAAATTTCTATTCTGAATTTGCACCTGCAAAGTTTATTCCCTGGTGCGTAGACTTGGAACTCTTTGATGGGGCACCTCCCAAAATGCTTCCAGAAAAGCCTTTCTTTTTAGCTACTGGTAAAACCTATCGGGATTATGCAACTCTCGTAAAAGCGGCAAAAGAGGTAGTATCTGAAATTAGAATTATTGGTCCAACCACGCAGAAACCGGAATACTTACCTTCAAATGTGAAATGGATAGATACCTCTTCCAATCCACCGGATCAGGCTATTGACTACCTTACCCTTCGGGAATGGTACGCTCAATGCATTGCCGTTTGTATACCGCTAAGCGGAGATGCGGATGACACTTGTGGATACACAAATATGCTCGAGGCTATGGCAATGCGTAAGCCGGTAATGATGACTCAATCAGGTTGTCTACACATAAACCCAGAAACAGATGGATTTGGTATACAGATAAAGCCAAGGAATGCTCTGGGTTGGACTCAGGCAATGCATCATCTTCAACAAGACCATGAAAAAGCATTAGGGATGGGAAATCGAGGACGTGAAATCGTTGAAAGAGACTTTACAATTGAGCGTTTCAACAAAGATGTGCTCGAATTTATTGAAACTATTCGAAAAAAAAGTTGAGCGAAGAGGGTAAGATTTTTTTAAGCGTTGTAATCCCAACCTATGAAAGACCGAATGATTTAGCGATTTGTCTTAATTCACTGGGTAAAGAAATTCAGCAAGGGTCTCCTTCATATGAAATTATTGTTACGGATGACTCCAAGTCCGATGAATCTAAAAGGATGGTTGAAAATGAGTTCCCCGATGTATCCTGGAGAAAAGGAAAACAAAATGGACCCGCTGGCAATCGAAATGCCGGAGTGGACAGAGCCAAAGGTGAATGGATCGTCTTTTTAGACGATGATTGCATCGCACAAGAAGGCTATCTAAAAGCCTATGTAAAAGCGATTAGAGCCAATCCTGATGTTATAGTATTTGAGGGTCGAATTTTTGCGAATCGACCAAGAAATACATGGGCGGAAGGCTGCCCAGAAAATGAGCATGGCGGGATGCTATGGACGAGCAATTTATGTGTGAGTCGGAAGTTATTCATTGAAATGGGTGGCTTAGATGAAAGATTTCAAATTGCTTATGAAGATGTAGATTTCGCACTACGTTTGAAACAAAAGAAGACTGATTCAATTTTTGTGAGTGAAGCAGCCGTATGCCACCCTTGGAGAACCTTGAAACAAGAAGGTAACAATTGGAAAAAAGTTGGCTACCAATTTCAAGAACTTCTGATTTTTTTAGAGAAACACCCAGATCAATACCCACTACATTCCGCGAAGGTATTTTTAAAAAATGCCCTTAGAGGATTAATCAAAGAATTACCCAAAGGGTTCTTTGAATTTAAAGGCAAGGGTTCGTTATTCAAAATTTTCAGAATTTTACAGAGTGCCCAAGCAGCACTCGCAGTAAAACGCTGGCACACTAAATATAATGCCCAAAACTAGCACATACCAAGATTCTTATTTCAGTAGGAGAAAAAGTTTATCATATAGCTCCGCTCAGAAGATTTTAGAGTTGGTGACGGATTTTTATTCATTTTCGAGTGCTGTAGATTTTGGTTGTGGCACAGGAACTTGGCTGAAGGCATGCACGGAATTAGGTTGTCAAACCATTCAAGGTTTTGACGGATTTGCAGATCCATCATCCCTGTGCATTCCATCAGAATGCTTTTCGCAAAAACTTCTTGGAGAGAAAATAAATTTAAAGGAATCCTATGATTTGGCCATCTGCCTTGAAGCTGCCGAACATGTTGATGAAAAGTTTTCTAACTTGATTGTAGAAAACTTAGCCAAAGCGAGTAATGTAATCCTTTTTTCAGCTGCCCTACCCGGACAAGGAGGAACGAATCATATAAACGAACAACCTCCAGAATTTTGGCAAAAGAAATTTAAGACATTAAACTATACCCAGTTGGACATCATTAGACCAATTGTATGGGACGAAACAGCCGTCGCATGGTGGTATAAACAAAATATTTTCCTCTATGTTCATGACGAGAGCATCGAGGCTCTAAAACTACCGGATCACTTCAATTCACTTGCTCAAAAGCATATTGTTCACCCCGAGTGTCTAAAATCGAAGATTACTGAGCTAGACATTGATAACGCCTCTTTAGCCAATCTAAGCAAAGCTCTTTTGAAAAGGATTAAGAAGAAGTTAACAAGTTAGGAGCCTATTAAATTTTTCGATCACAAGAAAATCATATATCTAGCCAAAACGAGTTGGGATTATTATCTCCACCCGTATCGAACTCTATACGCAAAAGAGCTCTCAAAAAATGGCAATGAAGTGTTCTGGATAAATGAGCCAACCAAGAACCCACTTAATTTCATTCGGCAATTTTTCTCGTCCAAAAGATTGGATAATAACGTAAAAGTATTCTCTCCGCTTCTTTTCACCCCTACCCTTCATAATTTAAATTCATTCAATGCATGGATGCTGCAAATTCAGATGTTCATTCTTTGCGGAACAATCAACTCCAATGGCGTAGTTTTATGGTCTGTCTATTGCCACCACGAAAAGATTGTAAAGCATTATTCCAAAGCATACAAAATTTATTGGCCGGGTGATCTGTTTGATCTGAACAGCGAGCGAGTAGTCTTGCCTTTCTATGATCTAATCATGCCGCTCACCGAAGAATCGATACTCAATTTGAAAAAGTTTTATTATGGGAAGTCTTTCCTCTCAACAACCGGTTGTGATTGGGAACTATTTGACCAGGGGTTTCAAAGAAGCACCAAAATAAATAACAAGAGGGGGAACAAGCCTATCGTTGGTTATGTTGGAAATATTTCTTCATTTCGCTTGGATTTTAAAATCTTGAAGGAGCTAGTTTCCAATTTAACTGACTGGGAATTTGCATTTTATGGCCCTATCGAACAAGATATGGATACACTAAAATCAGTTGATGAGCTGTCATCCTTTGAAAATTGTAACTTTGCTGGAGAGCTAAATTACGATCAAATCCCTGCAGCAATCGTCTCTTTTACGACAGGGATGATACCCTACAAGCTCAATAAGTTCAACCTGGGGACCAATCCCAATAAGTTTTTTGAATACTCGGCTATGGGAGTTCCCTGTATTAGTTCCCGAATTCCTTCGCTTGAAAAATTTTCAGAGTTTATCGTATTCGCTGACTCAGCGAAGGACTGGATTCATGGAATCGAGAAATCCATTCATTCATCTAAGGTGAATGTCGACGACCTAAGAAAAGTTGCCTATTTACATTCTCCCAATGAAAGCCTCAAAAGATTGGAGGAGACCATCCTGCAAACCTAATGCACTTCTCGAAAAAAAGTTTCGAAAAAATCTTGTGCAGGTTTCCTCTGGCATATGCTCATCTACGAACCCTATGCGGTGCAAAAGATTGGGAAAAACAAACTTTTTTAAAGACGATCAGACCGGGATGGACCCTCATTGAAATAGGAGCCAACTTAGGATATTTTACGAATTTATTTCAGTCACTTGTCGGCAGCAGAGGACAAGTGCACGCCTTTGAACCTGTACCTTCCACCTTCAAACAACTCCAAAGCACTTTATCCAAGAGAAGAAATAATTGTACTCCCTATAACTTGGGCACGGCGAATGAAGCAGGTGAAGTGATCTTCCATGTTCCGTTGAACGATCATGGGCAAGCAACCATGTCACCACATGATTGTAAGTCTTGGAAAAGTAGAGAGATCGAAGAAGTTACCTGTTCCGTAATAAAGCTCGATGAATTTACACCGATATCTTCTTTAGCAAAAATAGATTTTATAAAGATCGATGTAGAGGGTGCGGAGTTGCCAAGCTTGCTGGGCGCCAAACATATCTTAAGGAAACACAAACCCATTTTATTTGTTGAAGCGTGCAAAGCTTGGATGAAATCTTTTGGATATAATGCAAAAGAATTGGATGCTTTACTACGCTCTATTTCTTACAGTAATTTTGAGGTGGTGGGAAGAAAACCACATCCCATTGATTCGGTTGAGTCCTTTTTGCGAAGCAAGGGAGAAGAAGATTCATTTAATTTTTTAATTTCATAGCTACCACAGATTAAAAAAAACAAAAAAAACTTCTTTATTCTCCGTAACAACGATTTAGGAGATGTATTAGTTGCAACGCCTTTGCTAAAAGGCTTAAAAGCAGCATTCCCTGAGTCAAAAATCTCAATTGGGGTTGGTTATTGGGCAATGCCCTTACTCGAAAATAACCCTTATGTGGATGAGGTCATTGCATGCAATGCACCGTGGCACAATAAACAAAATTGCAGATTTCCAGCGAATTCCCGCAAAACATTTTGGGAGGGATTATGTTATGTGCTGATCTCAAAAGAATCACGATACATTTCTTCCAGAATGTTCACCCATGGAATAGACATTCTTGGAAGCAGACAAGGTTCTTGGTTGATGCGAAGGGCTAAAATACCAAATAGGTTCGGTGTTAAAGGATATGCCGGCGGGGATAACTGGTGTACTAAATATATAGATTTCAAAAAAGAGAGGAAGGTCGCAGATGCAGGGTTAAAATTTCTACAACTCCTTAATGCGAATGTGGAAATTGAGCCGAGACCTTCTATTTTCCTTACCCAAAATGAGATATCTGAAGCTGAAGCTTCCTGGGGTGAAAAATCGGAAAACAAGAAGCGTATAATCGTAGCTCCTGGCGGTGGTTTTAAAGAAAAGTGTTGGGGCGACCCTAATTTCACTCAACTAACAAATCTTCTCCTTAAGAATAGAAATCATCAGGTATGCATTATCGGATCCCAGGAGGATAGAATCCGAATCTCATTAAACAACTCGAATCAAGTAAATAATTTATGTGGAGAGTTAAACTTACGCCAATCAGCCGCGATGGTTTCTCTTGCGGACTTTGTTGTTTGTAATACCTCTCTGTGCATGCACCTAGCAGGAGCCTTCAAAATACCTGCCTTAACTCTCCTAGGAGAGTGGTACAACAGTGCTCAACTTCACCAAAAACAATGGGGTTATCCCGAAAGCACGATTAAAGGAAAAGAGTTAAAGGCATTTAGAAACCAAACTTGCTCGGTTTCCGAAGCCTACGAATTGATTCTGCAAGGTCTTGAACAAACAAATCCTTAGAATTGAAAATTTGTTTTATCACCGGTCAAAAAGAATCCAAGCAATGTGGTATTACTGATTACGTGGAACTGCTAGCACAAGAACTCGAAAAGCTTGGGCATGAGATCGAACGATATTTCATTAATAAGGAGTGTGGAGCGTTGACTGACTTGCCCAAAGCGGATCTCTACAGCATCCAATTCGCTCCTTATGCCTATGCGAACAATGGAATGCCGAAGACTATCCTTAATTTCCTTGCTAAGGAATTATCTAGCAAGAGGGTTCACCTGAACTTTCATGAGATTTGGGTGGGAGCCTACCCTCGGGCAAATTGGAAGGAGAGGGGGATCGGGTGGCTTCAAAAAAACCTTATTCTTGGTTTTATCAATAAGTGCAAACCGGCATGGATTACCTCGTCCAATGCAGCTGCTATTGATCGATTAAAACAAGCTGGTGTTCCGGCCATATTTCTCTATTTATTTGGTAATATACCCTACTCTGCCAATTCCCAAACAACAACTAAGGGACAAACCCTGAAGGTCGCTTTTTTTGGCACACCCTATGTTAATTTCCCCTTCAATAAACTTGGTAATTTTTTTTCAATTCTTTCCAAAAACTCTGGCAAGGAATTAGAAATCATACTGATTGGTAGACAAAGGGAAGATGCTGGTTCTGATCATCTCTATTCCATATGCAAAAAGAATGATTTCTTAATTGAAAGAACTGGCGAGTTGTCGACTGATTTAATTTCAGAACAACTCCAGGAATGTTCATTGGGTGTATCCACTACACCCTATGATGTAATTGGCAAAAGCGGAGCTACGGCAGCAATGTTTGAACATGGGCTACCCGTTTTGGCTTATGATGATGCAGATACTCCGCAGGAAAGCCTGTTCATTCCTGATCCATTTAAAGACCAAATCTTTCTGATCAATAACCATTCTTCATTACAAAAATTGCTTCAGTACGTCGAGAAAACTAGAAAATCTTTTTTCGATGGCATTGCTCATACCGCAAATAAAATGCTAGATCTAGTATCTTGAATCTTAAAAGACAGAGATCCCCTTACCAAAACCCTTGGCCCTGGTGGACTCAGGTTCTGCTTATTTGCTGGCGGTTGAGTTGGCTGGTCTTTTGCCGGTGGACACCCAAGTTTTTCAATCCCTGGAGGATTTTTGTGCTTAAAATTTTTGGGGCGAACCTTTCGGGAATTCCTTTTATTCATAGTACGGCAAGGATCCAGATTCCATGGAACTTAACGATGAAGCATCGTGCTTGTCTGGGCGAATGTGCCAATGCTTATTCTCTTGGAAAAATAGATATCCAAGAAGGGGCGACCGTCGCTCAGGAAGCCTATATTTGCACCGGCACCCATGATTTCAATGACCCTAGCCTACAACTCATCACCAAGCCGATCAAAGTTGGAAAAAATGCTTTCATCGGCGCCCGGGCAATGATTCTTCCTGGAGTCTGCATTGGAGACCGAGTAATCGTCGGGGCAATGTCGGTGGTTTCCAAAGATGTACCCGATCATCAAATCGTAGCGGGTAACCCCGCCAAAAAGATTGAAGAAAGACCAGTAAGTTGAGCTTGAACATATCCAATAAGAAAATTCTTATTACCGGGGGCTTAGGCTTCATTGGTTCCAACTTAGCCCGCAGATTGGTTGAGCATGGAAACACCATCACGGTGGTGGACAGTTTGATTCCTGAATATGGTGGAAACCTCAGAAATCTTCACGACATCCAGAACAAGATTAAAGTTAGCCTGTCCGATGTGCGCGATGTTGCAGCGATCAATGATTTGATCAAGGGGCATGATTACTTGTTCAACTTAGCAGGGCAGACCAGTCATCTGGACTCGATGCACGACCCGATTACAGATTTGGACATCAATGCAAAAGCTCAACTTTCTATTTTGGAGGCCTGCCGGAAATACAACCCGGACATTCGCATTGTCTTTGCCAGCACCCGCCAGATTTATGGAAAGCCAAAGTACCTACCAGTCGATGAAAAACATCCCCGGCACCCGGTAGATATAAATGGAATTAATAAAATTGCCGGTGAGCAGTACCATATTCTCTACCAAGAAGTATATGGCATTGCATCATCCGTGATCCGTCTAACCAATACCTATGGGCCAAGGATGCGCATCAAGGATGCCAGGCAAACCTTCTTAGGCATTTGGATAAGAAACCTGCTCCAAGGAAAACCAATTCAGGTCTTTGGGGATGGCAAGCAACGCAGGGACTACAACTATGTTGAGGATGCGCTGGATGCCTTGCTCCTCGCGGCCACCGATGAAAAAGCAGTCGGCAAGGTCTATAATTTAGGAGCACTCGATCCCTTAAGTCTTGAGGACACGGCAAAAATTATGTGCCAAGAGATTGAGGGCAGTGATTACCAAATAATTCCTTTCCCTGAAGAAAGAAAGGCGATCGATGTGGGAGACTTCATCTGCGATTACACTGCCTTCTGTAATCAATTTGGATGGGAACCCAAAGTAAATTTCGAAGAGGGCATTCAACGGTCAATTAATTACTTCAAGAAGGAAATTGAACACTACATCTAGCAATTCCCCATGATACCTTTTGGTGATCCTTCGGCTTCTTACCAAGCCCATAAGTCTGAAATTGATCAGGCGATCAAGCGGGTGCTTGATTCTGGGTGGTATGTATTAGGAAGTGAAGTTGATCATTTTGAAAAGGAATTTGCATCTTTTAATGGCAAAGATTTTCATGCCGTGGGAGTTGCCAATGGAACCGATGCCATTGCCTTGTGCCTTCGAGCTCTAGGCCTAGGGATGCGAGATGAGGTCATCACCCCATCCCACACGGCTGTTGCCACGATTGCTGGAATTGAACAAGCAGGCTGCTCTCCTGTATTCGCAGATATAGACCCGAATACAAGATGCGTTGACCCTAATTCAATTGAGGATAAAGTAGGAGACAAAACCCGTGCGATTATGCCGGTTCACATTTTTGGGCAACCAGCTGAAATGATCAGAATCCTAGAGATTGCCAAAACCCATAACCTAGTAGTAATTGAGGATTGTTCGCAGGCACACGGAGCGGAGATCAATGGACAAAAAGTTGGCACATTTGCAGATATTTCAGCTTTCAGTTGTTATCCGACCAAAAACCTGGGCGGAACCGGAGATGGGGGGGTAATTCTTTGCCGATCCAAAGAGTTTGCCGAAAAGATTAAATCTCTTCGGCAGTACGGATGGAACGAAGCAAGGGAAAGTATCATTCCTGGCTTTAATTCCAGACTCGATGAAATTCAGGCAGCCATCTTACGGGTTAAGCTACGACACCTCGCGGATGACAATGCCAAACGCAGAGCAATTGCATTACGCTACAACGCTGCGTTCAAAGATTTACCCATTACCCTACCCGCCTTAGCTAGAACTGAACTCCATGCGATGCATCTCTATGTGATTGAATGTGATCGAAGAAATGAATTGATGAAACACCTCCGATCTCACCAAATTGGGGCCAGTTTGCATTACCCCCTAGCGGTTCACCAACACGCCGCCTATAAA
>MDTG01083889.1_pt1 | contig 32421 bp, 34 predicted proteins | sample 811421 | NCBI WGS metagenome assembly MDTG01 (sample SAMN05326645, study PRJNA326480) | marine metagenome | isolation source: seawater | place: Pacific Ocean: South East | collected 2011
TCTTTTCTGATCAATCCTGCGCTTGGAGAAAATTTTTTTATTTCTGCAATTAAATTATAATAATTTTTTGATTTATCCCTGATAGCTCCAAGAAAATTTTTTGGAATTATTTTTCCTTCTTCTAGAAAAAATTTTTTCGAAAATATTTTTTTTTTACGTAAAATATCTTTTTTTTTATCTTTACATATCTTCTCAAGAATATTCATTTTTTTCTTTGTTTCTCAATAAGCTGTTCTAATTTTAATTTTGCTGAGTAATCATCAATTTTTCTAGAAGCCAAATCAATCCCTTCTTTAATTGTTTTTACTTTATTAGCTATCATGAGGCAAGCGGCAGTATTTAGTAAAACAGAATCTCTTATAGCTCCAGTTTCACCCTCGAAGAGTCTATACATTATGTATGAGTTTTCTTTTGAATCTCCTCCCCTTAATTCTTCAAAGGTTGCTTTTTTAAAACCAAGTTCTCTTGGATTCAGGTTTATTTTTTTTGAAATGCTATTGTTTTTTACTTTGAAAATAATATTTGGGGATGTTGTCGTCAATTCATCATAACCACCTCCATGCACAACCCAGGCAGACTTGATATTGGATTGACATAAGTATTTAGCATGTGTTTTTAAATTATTTTCTTCACCGACGCCTAGCAATTGATAACTTATTTTTGAAGGATTTAAAAGTGGTCCTACAAGGTTGAATATTGTTTTAAAGGGAAGCATTTTTCTAATATTAGCTACAATTTTTAAAGAACTATGAAAATTAGGAGCAAATAAAAAACAAATATCATTTTTTTTAAAAAATTTTTTTATCTCACTATCGCTTAAAAAAATATTTATTCCAAGTGATTCTAAAATATCAGAACTACCTGTTTTTGAGGTAACGGATCTGTTTCCATGTTTAGCTACTTTTAATCCACATGCAGATGCTAAAATAGCACTTGCAGTTGAAATATTAAAACTACCTTTGTTATCTCCGCCCGTTCCGCATGTATCAATTAATTCTGATGAATTAAGATTGATACTCTTTGCTTTTTTTTTTAAAACTTCTACAGCTCCATAAATATTTTCAAATGTCTCACCTCTTAAATTTAAAAAAGTCAATAAGCTTGATATTTGAATGTTATTTAATTTTTCACTGAATATAAGTTTGAATAAATTTTTAGAATCCTCCTTGGAGAGATTTTTATCACTATTTAATTTGGAAAATATTTTTTCAATTTCTTTCATTTTATTGCATATTTTAAAAAATTATCTAAAAGTTTGTGTCCATATTGAGTCGCAATACTTTCAGGATGAAATTGAAGACCATGATAGGGAAGTTTTTTATGTTTAATTCCCATAATTGTACCATTTTCTGTGGTAGAAGTTATATCAAAACAACTTGGTAATGACTCTTTCTCTATAATGAGTGAATGATATCTAGTTGCGTTAAATGGATTAGAAATTTCAGAATAGATTTCAGTTTGATTATGTAATATTTTACTTATTTTTCCATGTACAGGATTTCCACTTTCAATGACTTTCGCTCCAAAAGCCTCTCCAATTGCTTGGTGTCCTAAACAAACACCTAAAACAGGAATTGGTTTTATAGATTTTGCATTTTTCTTTAACAATTCTAAACAAATACCTGAATTTTTGGGATCGCTAGGTCCAGGTGAGATGACTAAAAAGTTAGCGTTCTGCTTTAAAATTTCTTTAACTGTTATTTGATCGTTTCTGAAAGTTTTCACTATTTGACCTAATTCTTCAAAATAATGAACTAGATTATATGTAAAACTATCATAATTATCTATTAAAATTAACATACTAATATTTAAAATTCTTTGCGTATAATGTAGCCTCTAATAAAGCAAGAGCTTTATTTTCAGTCTCTAAAAATTCGTTCTTTGGAAGACTATCCGCAACGATGCCAGCACCTGCTTGTATGTATATAAAATTATCTTTAATAACTGCTGTTCTTAGAGCAATACAACTATCAAGATTACCATTTGCTGACAAATAGCCTATTCCTCCTGCATAAATATTTCTTTTTTGAGCCTCCATTTCTTCGATTATTTCCATAGCTCTAATTTTAGGCGCACCAGTCACTGTTCCTGCTGGAAATCCACCAAATAAGGCATCAACATTATCATAATTTTTTTTAAGAATACCGTTTATATTGGAAACAATGTGCATTACATGAGAGAAATATTCAATATACATTTTCTCTGTAACTTTTACTGAACCAGCTTTTGTAACTCTACTAATATCATTTCTTCCAAGATCTAAAAGCATAAGATGTTCAGAAATTTCTTTTGGGTCATTTAGTAGCTCTTGTTCTAAGAATTTGTCTTCTTCTTCATCTTTTCCTCTTTTTCTCGTTCCTGCTATGGGTCTTATGGTTACCTGTTTATCTGTCAATCTTACTAAAACCTCAGGACTTGAGCCAACAATCTGAAAATCTTTAAAATTTATGTAAAATAGATACGGAGACGGATTTAAAAATCTTAAAGCTCTGTATATTGAGATTGGTTTATCGTTAATTTTTTTTTTAAAAACTCTAGAAAGAACAACCTGGAATATATCACCTGAGAAAATATATTTTTTTGCTTTTTCAACCATCTCTTTAAATTCTTTATATGATATATTTGAGGAAACATAGCTCATAAGTTGTTTTTTATTAGATTTTTTTTTAAAACTTTCAATCTTATTTGTTAAAGTCCTATTAATTTTATTTAAAATAATTTTAATTTCTTTGTGAGTATCTTTTAAGACAATCTGATAATTCTTATTTGATGGCCATATTGTTTTAATAATAAAAAGTTTATCAGAGACATTATCAAAAATTATCATTATAGAGGGTCTTATAAAAATTGAATCAGGTAGGTTTAAATTATCTTTATTGTTAAATTCAATATTTTCAAAATATTTTATCATGTCATATCCAAGGTAACCAAAAAGCCCAGATGACATGGGGGGTAAATTTTTTGGAATTTTAAATTTATTTTCTGAAAAAAGTTTTTTTAAGCTTTCAATTGGTGATAAATTTCTATCTAGTATTCTTCTTTCTTTTTGGGTAATTTTTTTAATCGTGCAAACATTTTTTTTGCATTCCCAAATCAAATCAGGTTTCAAGCCGATAACTGAATATCGTCCTCTTTTATTGCCTTTTTCCACTGATTCAAATAAGAACGAATATTTTTCATTTTTAAACTTTAATAATGTTGTGACGGGGGTATGTAAATCAGCAGATAAATCAGTGTATAGTAGTTGAGGAATACCTTTGTTATACTTTTTTTTAAATTCTTCATTATTTGGATTAAAAATTTCCATCAAAATTAATTTAATTGATCAATTACATTGTCATTAATTGAGATCTTATATTTCTTTCTCAGAATTTCAGAAAATTGGGCTAAAAGATCAATGCTCATATCATCTTCTATTCTTGTTATAAAGCTTTTAATTTCTTTGTTATCTAAATTATTATCTTTGGAAATTGTAGCGATTTGAGCAACAAAAATTTCATTTTTACCTGATTCATAAAGAACTACATCTTTTAGATTTTTTTTAAAAATTTCGGAAATTAATGGTAGTGGGAGCTCACCATCATCGGGTTTAATTCTATTAAATGGAGGAACACCTCTCAAATCTAGTTTATATTTTTTTGCTATTTCCTCAATAGAAGATTTATTTTCAAGTTCACTTTTTATTTTTTTTGCAAAACTATTTGCTTCTGTAAACTTTCTCTGCTCAATGACTTTTTTATTTACTAGTTTTTTTGAATCAGTAAAATTCATTTGCCTAGATGGTATAATTTTTTCTACAATACTTACAGCAAGACCTTGATCCTCATCAATATCAATTAAATTACCTTCTTCATTTTCTTTTTGATTAAAAATTGCTCTTAGAATTCTTGTGTCTTGAAAAGATTTATTTTTTGTTCCATCAAGATTATTACCATTTTTATCTATTGCTTCAGCATTGATAAAATTCAATTCAAGTTTTTCTGAAATTTCTTTCAAAGAATCACCAGAAGCTAATAAATCTTCAACATCATCCTGAAGCTCGTAAACAGCATCCCTACCTTTTTCAAGAAGTAACTCATTTTTGATGCTATTCTCAACTTGTTTTAATGAAAGCTCTTCTCTCTCATCAATATCCAAGACAATAATTATATGATATCCAAATGACGATTGAATGGGTGATGAAATCTGATTCTTATTTAATTTGAATACATCTGATACAATGTCTTCAGGTAATTCATCTTTTGTATTCCAACCAAGATTGATATCTTCTTCTTTTTGACCAAAATTTTCCAAAGCAATTTTTTCAAAATTATCATTATTTATTTTTTTAGAAAATTCCTTCGCAACCATTTCATCTTGAATTAAAATCTGCTTTAAAAATCTTCTTTCAGGTTTGATCAAGTTTTCTTTTCTTTCCTCATAGACAAGTTTGATCTCATCTTCAGTTACTACAATATTCTCTGCATACTTTTTTGCATCTAAAAGGATTGTATTCACTGTTCTAAATTCTTCTGTAAAGAAAAGTTCCTTGTTTTCGTTATAGTATTTTAACAGTTCTGACTCGTTTATGTTTCCTGCTTCAAAATCTTCAGGATTAATAGTCAAAAAGTCCACCGATCTCTCCTGCATATTATAATCTGTAAAATTATTTCTCATAATATCAGGAAGAATCAAACTGGATCTTATTGTGTCTACCATTTGTTCTCTTGCCAAGTCTTGTCTTGTTCCCTCAACATAAGTATCTTCAGTATATCCTGACTCGGATATTAATTGACGAAACAGAAGCTCGCTAAACTGATCAAGATCATCCTTAAATGCAGGATCTTTAATAATTTTGTCTCGAACATTAATATTACTTACTGAGAGTCCAAGTTCATCAGCTTGATTATTAAATAATGCTCTGTTAATTAAAGCACTGAGTGCTCTATCAACATAACCAAATTGACGTCCCTTTTCGATGTTAAGAGATGCACCAAGCAACTTTTTTATTTCTTCAGTTTGCCTGGAATATAAAGAAAGAAATTCTTGACTAGAGATATCAATGTTTCCAACAGAAGCAACTGTATTTTGTTTATTAGTTGCTCCTATTAAATCTTCAGTTCCCCACATCGCAAAACTTAAAATTAGAATTGTTAATAAACTTCCTAGTGTAATTTTTACAAAAGAGTTTTTAGAGGTATTCCTTAATTTATTTAACATTTATTTTTACTAAAATATTTAATATTATTTGTATGAGATATAAAACATTTTTATGAAAAAAGAAACTTTTATTGTAGCAAATTGGAAAATGAACTTAAATTTTTTACAAGCAAATAACTTTGTAAATAATCTAAGTATGTTTTTAAATAGTACCAAAATTGATACTAATATAATTATTTGTCCTCAATTTCTTCTATTACATTTTATTTCAACATTAGAATATAACAAGAATATTAAAATAGGAGCTCAAAATTGTCATTCTGTTGAATCTGGAGCATTTACAGGAGAAACAAGTATTGAATTATTAGAAAGTTTGGGATGTCACTTTGTAATTATTGGTCATTCTGAAAGAAGAATACAACACAAAGAATCTGATAGTGAAATTAAAAAAAAGGCTATTACAGCTCTAAAACATAATATTACTCCAATTATTTGCATAGGAGAAAAAATTGAAATAAGAAAACAGAAAACATATTTAGAATTCTTAAGTTCTCAAATATTAAGTTCAATACCAAATATTAATGATGATATAATTATTGCTTATGAACCTATCTGGTCTATTGGCACAGGAATTATTCCTAAAATTGAGGAAATCAATGAAATCAGCAATTTTATAACTAATACAGTAAAAAAAGAAAAATCCAAAATTAAAAATACACACATTTTATATGGTGGTTCAGTAAACTCAAAAAATTCAAAAAGTATTTTAGATATTAAAAATATCAATGGACTACTGGTAGGAGGCGCTAGTTTGGATTCAAGAGAGTTCATTAAAATTTTAAAGAAAAGATGATTTAGATTGAATTTTTTTTTGTTTACTAATAGTGTATAAATAAAAATAAGAATAAGACCTATGCTAGCTATCGTTTTGTCTATACACCTAATTGTGAGTTTTTTCCTTGTCTTTGTTGTTCTTTTGCAAAGATCTGAGGGAGGCGGACTTGGAATCGGTCAGTCCGGCGGAATAGGAGACTTTATGAGTAGTAGGGGTACTGCTACTTTTCTATCAAAATCTACTACTGTTCTTGCGACACTTTTTTTTATTACAAGTTTTAGTTTAGCAATAATAGCCAATAAGACCTATAATAAAGAGTCAATAATTGATTCTAGTGAAGATTCGATTATAGATAGATTGGATTTAATACCAGAAGAGTTTGATGTTGAACAAGAGAATGAAAATAAAAAATTAGACGTACCAATTGAGTAAAAGGTGCAATAAAAATAAACTTATAAATAAAAACTTTGGTACATATGCCTAAATTTATTTTTATTACCGGTGGTGTCGTTTCTTCACTGGGAAAAGGTATCGTTGCATCTTCATTGGCTTCTTTACTTCAACTCGGAAGTTACAATGTTAGAGTAAGAAAATTAGATCCATATTTGAATATTGATCCCGGTACAATGAACCCATCACAACATGGTGAGGTATTTGTTACTCAAGATGGTGCAGAAACAGATATGGATTTAGGCCATTATGAGAGATTCACAGGTATAATTTCAAAGAAAAGTGATAATATTACATCAGGAAAAATATACTCCGAGGTTCTCAGAAAAGAGAGAAAAGGAGATTATCTTGGGTCAACCGTACAAGTAATTCCTCATGTTACGAACGAAATAAAAAAATTTATAAAAGCAGATTTAAAGAATGAGGATTTTATAATTTGTGAAATTGGAGGAACTGTTGGTGATATTGAAGGTCTTCCATTCTTGGAGGCAATAAGACAATTAAGAAATGAGTTGGGAAAATCAAAGACATTATTCATTCATTTAACATTAATACCATATATAAATACAGCAAACGAATTTAAAACTAAACCAACTCAACATTCTGTAAAAGAATTACTAAGTGTAGGTATTCAACCCGATTTATTGATTTGCAGAACTACTGAGAACATAACTAAAGATTCTAAGCAAAAAATTTCATTGTTTTGTAATTTGCCAATCAATTCAGTGGTAAATTCGGTAGATGTTGATTCTATTTATGAAGTTCCTCAATCACTTTACAACGAGAAAATTCATACTAGAATTTTTGATTTTTTTAATATAAATAAAAAAAAAAAAATCAATCTATCAAAATGGAATACATTTAACAAAAAAATTAGTAATGTAAATCAATCAGTTAAAATTGCAATTGTTGGAAAATACATAAATTTATCCGAGTCATATAAATCTTTAAATGAGGCATTATTTCATAGTGGTGTATTTAACAATGTTAAAGTAAACTTGAGCTGGATAGACGCTGTTACTTTAAAAAATCAATCAATATGTAAAAAATTTTTGTCAAATTATGATGGTATTTTGGTGCCTGGGGGTTTTGGAGAAAGAGGTGCGTTGGGGAAAATTAATGCTATTAAATACTCAAGGTTAAACAAAACACCATTTCTCGGTATTTGTTTTGGAATGCAGTTAGCTGTAATCGAATCTGCTAGAAACATAAAGGGTTATGAAAAGGCCAGTTCAACAGAATTTGGTAAATCAGAATTACCAATAATATCGTTAATCAGTGAATGGACGGAAAATTCAAAGATTTTTAAATTGGATAAGTCAAAAAAAGGTGGGAGTATGAGATTAGGTTCATATCAGTCAGTTCTCACTCCTAAATCAAGAATCTATAATATTTATAAAAAAAAAAATATTTACGAAAGACACAGACATAGGTATGAAGTTAATTACGAGTATCTAAATATTTTAGAGAAAAATGGTGTTGTTTTTTCAGGTATGTCCCCTGATATGAAATTAGCTGAGGCAATGGAACTAAAAAATCACCCTTGGTTTTTAGGTGTGCAATTTCATCCTGAACTAAAATCTACTCCTTTTAAACCACATCCAATTTTTAACTCCTTTATAAAAAAAATTTCTCAACTATCCAAAAATAAATGAATAATAAAACTGTAAAAATTAACGATATTGAATTTAATAATACTTCTGAAATAAAATTAATTTGCGGTCCTTGTCAAATTGAAAGTCAATCCCACGCTTTTTCAATGTGTGAGAAAATTAAAAATATATCCGAGGCATTAGAAATGAAATTTGTTTTTAAAAGCTCATATGATAAAGCTAACAGAACTAGTCACAAATCTCCGCGCGGTATTGGCATGGAGGAGGGATTAAAAATTCTTGAAAAAATAAAAAAAGAATTTAGTTGTCTTGTTCTTACAGATGTTCATGAGCCTAAACAGTGCCAAATGGTGAGTAAAATTGTAGATATAATTCAAATACCTGCTTTTTTATGTAGACAAACAGATTTATTACTAGCTGCTGGGAAAACTAACTGTGTTATAAATATTAAAAAAGGTCAATTTATGTCACCATGGGAAATGAATAGTGTTACAGAAAAAATTCTTTCTACTGGAAATGATAAAATTCTAATTACCGAAAGAGGTACCATGTTTGGATATAATAATTTAGTAACAGATATTAGGGGCATATCAATTATGAAAAAAATAGGTTTTCCTGTAATATTTGATGCTACTCACTCTGTGCAGTTACCAGGATCAAATAGAAATACTTCAGGAGGTCAAAGGGAATTTGTAGAAATTTTAGCAAAAGCTGCTGTTACTGTAGGTATCTCATCCATTTTTTTAGAGACTCACCAGGATCCAGATAATGCACCATCGGATGGAGCAAACATGATTCCATTATCTGATTTGTCTAGAATATTAAGTGAAATTAAGTTATATGATAAGCTTACAAAATCAATTAGGAATAAGAATGTCTGAAATAAAAAGTATCAAAGCAAGACAAATTTTTGATAGTAGAGGTTTTCCAACAATTGAAGTCGAAATTGAATTAATCTCAGGAGATATTGGGATTGCCTCTGTTCCATCAGGAGCTTCTACGGGTTCATTTGAAGCTCACGAACTTAGAGACAACGATAAATCTAATTTTAATGGAAAAGGTGTCTTAGAAGCTGTTAAGCTAACTAATTCTGAAATAAATGAAACATTATCAGGATATGATTCAAAAGATCAAAAGCTAGTAGATCAAACTCTTATACAATTAGACGGCACTAAAAACAAATCAAGACTAGGAGCTAATTCAATACTTGGTGTTTCTTTAGCTAATGCGAGAGCGACGGCCAAATTTTTAAAAATTCCTTTATACAAATACATAGGTGGAATGCAAAATTCCTTACCCACACCGATGATAAACATAATCAATGGTGGTTGTCACGCAAATAATAATTTAGATTTTCAAGAATTTATGATAATTCCTTCAAATTTTACTTCTTTTAAAAATGCAATAAAAGCAGCTGCAGAGATATTCCATATTTTAAAGAAAAATTTGGATTTAAAAGGTTTATCTACATCAGTAGGTGATGAAGGAGGATTTTCTCCTGATTTAAAATCTAATAAAGAATGTTTAGATTTAATTATGAAATCTATCGAAGAATCAAAATATAAAATTGGTAAAGACATTTTTTTGGGACTAGATGTTGCTTCCACTGAATTTTTTGAAGACAATAAATATTATATGAAGGGAGAGAATCTTTCTTTAGACTCAGAAGAATTAATAAAATATTATGAAGAATTGGTTAGAAATTATCCAATAATTTCAATCGAAGATGGAATATCAGAGGATGACTGGAAAGGATGGAAAAAGCTTACTGAACAGATTGGTGATAAGTGTCAATTAGTTGGAGATGATCTTTTTGTTACAAATGTAGAAAGATTAAAAAAAGGTATTGAAATGGGATGTGGAAATTCAATTTTAATTAAGTTAAATCAAATTGGTACATTAACTGAAACTCTTGATACAATTAATTTAGCAAAGGAACATTCATTCAATACTATAATATCTCACAGATCAGGTGAAACAGAGGATACCTTTATTGCAGACCTATCAGTCGGTGTATCCTCTGGTCAAATTAAGACTGGTTCTATGTCAAGAAGTGAGAGGATCTCAAAATATAATCAACTATTAAGAATTGAGGAAAAAAACTTCAATAATATTAAATATTCAGCAAGTATGCCATTCTCGTTATATAGTAATGTGTAAAAAAAATGTTAAGATTAATTTTAAACTACTCATTGATATTTAGCTCTTTACTTATTTTTGTTAGTTTATTTTTTAGTAAAGTGAGTTATTGGGGGTTGTCTGAAAAAAAGGAAAGAATACAACTTTTGAATCAAGATTTAAAGGAGATCAATATAAATATTGAAGATGTTGAAAATTTTATTAATCTGTACAACGAAAATAATTTGGATTTTAAAGAAAGTCTTATAAAGAAAGAATTATTTTTAAAATCAGAAAATGAAAAAGTTATTTTTTATTAATATTTTTCAATAATCTTTATCAAACATTTGAACATAAATAATACAGTATTAATTTGAAATTTTTTTCTTGAAATATTTTTAAAATTTTTATTAAAAATAAGATTATTTTCCATTGAAGCAACAGAAACGAAGAGAGTTCCAACAGGTTTTTTTAATGTTCCGCCTTTCGGTCCTGCTATTCCAGTGCAAGCAACGCATAAAGACTTCATAATCGATGATTTTTTTAAAACATTTTTAGACATTGATAGACAAACCTTTTCGCTAACAGCACCAAAATTATCGATATCTTTTTTAGAAACATTTGCAAATTTCATTTTTGATTCGTTTGAATATGTGATTAATCCAAAATCAAAAACCTCAGATGCACCCGCTATGGATGTAATAGTTCGCGCGAACAGTCCACCACTACATGATTCGATAGAACATAATTTTATCTTCTTTTTTTTTAATAACTTAAGTAATAAAGAGGCTTGAGATTCTAAATTCATATAAAATATAAATAATAATACCTGAAAAAATTCCTGCTACAATATCATCAAATATAACACCAAAAGAATTTTTTTGTAAATCAATCAAATTTATTGGAAATGGTTTTAATATATCAAATATCCTAAAAAATAAAAATGCCAGAAAATATTGAAATATATTTTCATCGCAAAAAACTAGTGCATATCCCTGTCCTAAATATTCATCAATTATTATAAACTTTGGATCTTTATTCTCTACATTTTTAATTGCTTGATAAACTATAAATAAAAAAATAATTGTTAAAATTACCAACAAAAAAATGAAGGAATATGTAGAAAATATTGTTTTGAAAAACCAAAAAGGGACTAAAACAATTAAGGATGCTAATGTTCCTGGAAAATAAGGAAAAAATCCTACGCCAAAGGAAGAAGCTAAAATTTGATAGAAATTTTTACTTTGTTTTTGATTCACTTTTTATAAGTACAATAGATTGTGCAGCTATGCCTTCTTCTCTACCAGTAAAACCTAATTTTTCGGAAGTAGTAGCCTTTACATTTACTAAATCTACACTCAAATCTAAAATTGAGGATACTTGTTCTCGCATTTGTTGTTTATATTTACCAATTTTTGGTTGCTCGCAAATAATTGTGAGATCTAAATTTTGAATTTCCGCATTATTTTCTGCAAGTTTAATTTTAGCAAAATCCATAAATATCTTTGAATTTGCATTTTTCCATTTTTTTTCGTTTGGCGGAAAGTGATCACCGATATCTCCTAAAGATAGAGAGCCAAGAATAGCGTCAACTATTGAATGAAAACAAACATCTGCATCAGAATGTCCTATTAACTTTTTATCAAAAGGTATGTCTATACCACATAAAGTAACTTTGTCTCCTTTTTCAAATTTATGTACATCAAATCCAAGACCTACTTTGTTCACAAAATTTCCGGTTTGTAGAGAATTATATATCATTTTTGCGAAAGGTATATCACGATTAGAAGTTATTTTTATATTTTTTCTTGACCCTTCTACTATTTTTACTGGAAAATTTAATTTTTCCACTAGGGATGAGTCATCAGTAAAGGAAATTGATTTAGTATTTTTGTGTGCATTATAAATTATTTCAAATGGAAAACACTGTGGAGTTTGAATTGAAAACAAATTTTCTCTATCTATAACTTTAGATTTTTCTTCTGTAATTTTTTTTACTGAGTCAACAATTTTTATAGCAGGAATAGACGCATTCTTTGTTGTTGTGTTTTTTATAAGCTCGTCAATAAGATTTTGAGTGACAAAAGGTCTGGCGCAATCATGAATTAAGACAAAATTTGGAGACCTTTTTTTTAAAGCTTTTAGACCATTATAGACTGACTGTTGTCGAGTTTTTCCCCCGATTACAATTTTAGAACTAAATTTATCTGAAATTTCATTTGTTTTTTTTAAATATTTTTTTGAACTCACTACAACTATGTCATTAATTGAATTATTTTTAGTGAAAATTTCAAGATTAATTTGTAGTAAACTTTTTTGATTTATTTTATATAATTGCTTTGGAACATTATTTTTGAATCGTTTACTAACGCCAGCACATAAAATAATAACAGAAACTTTTTTTGACATTTTTTTTATTTGATTATTACAATTTTCAATTTATATTATGATAATTTGTATGAGTCATAAATATTTAATTAATATTCAACCTTTTCTATTATTTCTTCTTTTTGTAGGTATATCATTTTTAGATATAAACAGAAAAAATAAATTAATTAAAAATTTATTCCTATGTTCGTTATTAGGTACTTTTTGTGCTTATTTTTTTATTGTATTAAATTTAACATATGAAAAAAACTATAATTATCTAACACTCATCCTATATCTTACATTTTCGATTATTTTACTAATATATTTCTTTTCTTGTTTGATTGATTTTAAATTTATTAGACTCAGGCTTTTATTTGTACCATATTTTTGTTTTGTTTTGATTGTTTGTTACTTTTCATTTTATAGTCTTACAAATTTAGAAAAAAATTCAATTTTTTTTGAAAATAAACTGCTCACAACACATATTATTACTTCTTTACTTGCTTATTCTTTTTTAACAAATTCTGCTATTTCATCAATCGCCGTTTTTGCACAAGAAAGGAATTTAAAAAATTCTTACAGTGAAAAAAGTGGATTTTTTCAACTCTTACCATCAATTTATGAAAGTGAAATAATGACTATTCGTTTATTATATGCCACACAAATATTTCTATTATTATCACTAATTTCAGGTTACTTCTACAGCAACGAACTTTCCTTAACACATTATATTATGAATGAAAAGTCCATTATTAGTATATTAACTTTTATTTTAATTTGGATTCTACTATTTATAAGAAAGATTTTTGGATTAAGTGGTAAAAGAATTTTTAATTCTGTTTTATTTTCCTATCTTTTGATAAACTTTGGATATTTTGGTTATAAATTAATAAATTAAAGTGTATAAAAGTAACTATGATAGTTGACAAAATTAAATTAAATAATAATATTTTTCTTGCTCCAATGTCTGGTGTAAGTGATCTACCTTTTAGAAAAATTGTTAAAAAATTTAATCCTGGTTTAGTTTTTTCTGAGATGATTGCCTGTAGAGCTTTAATTCACAAGAATAAAAAAACACTAAGAATGGCAAAAAAAAATAAAGACGAGATTTTGGCAATTCAAATTGCCGGTTGTGAATCAGAGGTTATGTCCGATGCTGCGAAGTTATGTGAAGATATTGGAGCTGATATTGTGGATATAAATATGGGATGTCCAGTCAAAAAAGTTGTTAATGGTTTTGCAGGTTCAGCTCTCATGAAAAAAGAAAAACTTGCCGAGGATATTATAAAGAGAGTATCAAAGTCAGTAAAAATTCCCGTTACTTTAAAAATGAGAACAGGTTGGGACTCAAAAAATAGAAATGCACCAAAATTAGCAAAAATTGCTGAAGATAATGGTATAAAAATGATTACAGTTCATGGAAGAACAAGATGTCAGATGTTTAAAGGAAAATCTGATTGGAAGTTTATTAAAGAGGTGAAAAAAGAAATTAAAATTCCGTTAATTGCAAATGGTGACATAATAACTGTAAGCGATGTTCGAAACATATTAAAGCAATCTAACGCTGATGGAATTATGATAGGTAGAGCATCGTACGGAAGACCATGGATATTTGGAGAAGTTAACTCATTTTTAGAAAACAAGGAATTTATAAAACCAAATATAAACATTATAAGATCAATAATTTTAGAACATTTTGAATTATCTTTATCACATTATGGAATATTATCCGGCATTAGAAACTTTAGAAAACATTTAGGTTGGTATTCAAAATCACTTAAAAATTCTAATTTATTTAGAAGTAAGATTAATTCAACTTCAGACAAATTTGAGATTTTAGAATTAATTAATAATTTTTTTGTAATTGAAAATCAACAAACAAATAATGCATAATTTTAAAATTTCGGAATATATATCTGACGCGATACTTATTGTTGAAAAAAAAAAACTTTGAGATAAAATATGTTAATTATGAATTCGAAAATTTAATAAAAAAAAGTAAAACAAAAATAATTGGGAAAAAATTAGAAGACATTTTTAAAAAAAGTTCTATAATTTATGATTGTATAATTGATTCAAAAAAAAAAGTTGGAAAATTAATATTTAATGATTTACATTTTAATATCTTTAAAAATCAAATAAAATCAAAATTAGAAATCATCAATAGTGATGATAAAAACTTAGTAATTTTGTTTAAAACAGAAAATAACAAATTTAAAAAAAGGGAACAAAATACACAAAATTTTCTTTATTTAAACAACGCAATTTCAAATGTAGTAGATAAGATTAGAAACCCTTTAAGTAATATTAGGGGTTCTGTATATCTCTTAAAGAAAAATAAAAATACCGATTTAGAAATGCTGAAAATTATTGACGAAGAAGCGAATAAAATTTTTAATTTATTGAATTTTATTGAATATGAAAAAGTTCCCACTGCACGACTATCAAAAAATAATATTCACGAAATTTTAAGAGATATCATCAATCAATTTGAATTTGAAAAAAGAAAAAAAGTTATTGAAAAATTTGATCCATCTATTCCAGATTTTTATTTTAATAAAACTGAAATACACAAAGCAATTAATTTATTAGTACAAAATTCAATCAATATTATAGATGAAATAAAGGGATTTATTGAAATTGAAACATCATTCTCTTTTGGATTTGAAAAAAAAATTAGCCATATAAGTGAAAAAAAAAAACAAAATTTTTTATCAATCAAAGTTAGAGATAATCAATCATTGGCTAATCAAAATATTAATGATATTTTTCTACCTTTTTATGCTAATAATCCTGAAGAAAGAGGGTATAATTTTTATTTATTAAAAAAAATTATAATTGAAAATGAAGGAGATGTTTGGGTTGAGTTAGAAAATGGAATTGTTCAATACATAATTACTCTACCAATATATAATGGAAAATAAAATACTCATAATTGATAGTGATATTTCATTAAAAAAGATTTTGGTTAAGGCATTGAAGAACTCAAATACTTTAGTTGATACAGTTGCAACAGTTTCTGAAGCTTGGATTGAAATAAGTAAGAAACACTTTGACTTAATTATTACGGATGTCGAGTTGTCTGATGGAGACGGGCTTGAGTTTGTTGAAAAAATAAAAAAAAAAAAATTAATTACAAAGATTATTATAATTAGTAAAAAAAATAATCTATTAACGGCTGTTAGAGCCAATGAATTGGATGTTTATGAATATTTAACTAAGCCAATTGATTTAAACGACCTCACTATTGTTGTTAGTAGAGCTTTTCAGAAAGTAAAAAAATTTACTCTTTCACCTGATATAATTGACGAGGGTAAACTTCCAATTATCGGAAATTCAATAGCAATGCAAAATGTTTATAAAACAATAGCTAAGCTAATGAAAACTGATTTAACAGTACTAATTTCTGGTGAGTCAGGTACTGGCAAGGAACTTGTTGCCAAAGCTATTCATGATTTTAGTCCAAGAGCAAAAGAGGAATTTATAGTTTTAAATATGGCAGCTATACCCAAAGACTTAATTGAAAGTGAACTCTTTGGATATGAGAAGGGAGCATTTACAGGAGCTGATAAAACTAATATTGGTTTTTTTGAGAAAGCAGAGGGTGGAACACTTTTTTTAGATGAGATCGGTGATATGCCTTTTGAAATTCAAGCAAGATTATTGCGTGTTCTTCAAATTGGAGAATTTTCCAGAGTTGGTGGAAGAAGTATTTTGAAATCAAATGTAAGAATTATTTCTGCAACAAATAAAAATTTAAAAGAAGATGTTGAGTCTGGACTGTTTAGAGAAGATCTTTTCTATCGATTAAATGTTGTTAATATAAATGTTCCGTCGTTGAGAAAAAGAAGATCTGATATATTACTATTATGTAATTATTTTTTAAATAAATTTAGCAAGGGTACAAAAAAATTGGATATTTCTTGTAATGATGTACTTGAGAACTATGATTGGCCTGGGAATGTAAGGGAACTTGAAAACTTATTTAAAAAAATTTCTGTTTTACATTCAGAATCTGTAATCACTAAATCTATAATTGATGAAGAATTAGGACATAATTTTGTTGAGAAAAATGAGAATAGCGTATCATCCAATCAACCAATATCAAAAACTATAAATGAACATCTTGAAAACTTCTTTTCTGCTTTTGATATTAATGATAGTGACAAACAATTAGATTTATATAACAAGTTAATTACGGAATTTGAAAAGCCTTTGATAAAAAAAACTCTTGAATTATGTGGCGGCAATCAAATTAAAGCGTCAATGTTATTAGGAATAAATAGAAATACGCTTAGAAAAAAAATTAAGACATTAAAAATAATTTTTAAGTAGGATGTTTTTTGAATAAAAAACTTATTATTAAAATTTCAAATTATTTAAAGAATAAAAAAAATTCTATTTTATTTTTATTGTTTGCATCTTCCTTTTTACTAAGTTTTCTGATTTTCTTAATTCTATCTGGATACATTAGTAATAATCTTCATGTAATTGATTTATCTCATTTATTGATTATAAATTTGCTTATAACTCTAACAATAGTAATTGTTATTATTTTTAGAATAAAGATTCTTTGGTCATATAGAAAGACAAAGAATTCAGGTTCAAATTTACACATACAGTTGAGTGCGCTTTTTGCTTTTTTAACTTTAATTCCATCGGTTTTGGTAACCTTATTTTCATTAGTATTTTTTGACCAAGGTGTTAAAAATTGGTTTAGTGAAAAAGTTCAAACTGCACTACTAGGTTCAAAATATATTTCCGAATCCTATTTTAAAGAGCACAGTAATAATTTAAGAAATGATTTGGTATTTTTAAGCAAAGAAATAAATAATGAAAAAGTGGCATTTTTTACAGATAAAGACAGGTTGACTAATTTATTAAAATCTCTTACTTCGATTAAATTACTTGATGAGGTTATAATTTTTGAAAGAAACGGACAGCTTTTAGCTAAAATTGGAAATAGTTTTATAATTGATAAAGAACCACCTCCACCTCTTTGGACTATTTTTAGAGCTGACGACGGAGGAATATCAATTTTTACTAATAAAGAAAACAATAAAGTAAGAGGTCTTATAAAATTAGATAGAGTTATTCCAACATATCTTTATGCAGGAAAAAATGTAGATAGTTTAGTCTTAAATAGACTTGATAGTGTTAACACAGCGGCTAATGAATATTTTGATTTAGAGAAGCAAATTGAAAGATTTCAATTTCAATTTTATCAATTATTTATTGCAATAAACCTTTTAGTAATTTCTTTATCAATATGGTTTGGTTTATTGTTTGCCAATAAAATCATTTTTCCAATAAAAACAATAATAAGTGCTTCAAAAAGAATAAGCCAAGGAAATTTAAAAACAAGAATTCAAAAGTTTTCTGAATTTCAAGACTTTAATATTTTAAGTAAGTCGTTGAATATAATGGTTGATAAATTTCTTGAACAAAAAAATAACCTTTTTAAGGCTAAGCAAACCTTAGATCTTAGAAGAAAATTTACAGAAGCAGTTATTGAGGGAGTAAGTGCTGGTATCTTATATATAGATTTTAAATTTGATGTTCTATTACATAATAAAAGATCACTGCAAATATTAGAAAAAGATGTAAGAAAAAAAAATTTATTAGAGTTATTTCCTGAAATGACCCCATTAATTAAAAAAGCTTCAAAATCATTAAGACTTTTAGAAGAGGAATTTAATATTTTAATTGTTGATAAGATAAAAACTTTGAGTCTAAAAATAAGTCCTCAATTACAGAAGGAAAAGTTAATAGGTTTTATATTAACATTTGATGATATTTCTGAACTAATTTCAGCACAAAAAAAGGCTGCATGGTCAAATGTAGCTCGCTATTTAGCTCATGAAATTAAAAATCCACTAACTCCTATTAAAATTTCTACTCAAAGATTACAATCAAATTTCAAGAAAGACTTACTTAAAAAAGATATTTTTGAAAAGTGCACTCAAACCATAATAAGACAAGTAAATGATATTGAAAAACTAGTTACGGAATTTTCAGAATTCGCAAGAATGCCTATTAGCACTTTTTCTAGAGTAGATATTAATAAAATTTTAACTAGAGAATTTATAAATCTGGAAACAATACACAAAAATATTTCCTTTAAATGTCACAGTGAATATCAAAATTTATTTATCAAAGCTGATAAAAGCCAAATATTGAGAGTATTTAATAACATTCTTAAAAATGCAATTGAGTCAGATTCCAATGGAAAGAAAAAAAAAATTTATGCTAGAATAAAGAAAAATAAAAATGAAGTTAAAGTTTTGATTGAGGATAATGGCGAGGGTTTTCCTAAAGAAAAAGAAAATCTCTTTGAACCATATATTACCCACAAAAAAAATGGCACTGGTCTTGGATTATCAATTTGTAAAAAAATCATTGAGGAACACTATGGAAAAATTAAATTATCTAACAGTGGATTATTAAAAGGAGCTGCAGTCGAAATTATTTTACCAATAAAAAAAAATATAATTGATAAAAATGGATAATGAACCAAAAATTTTAATAATTGATGATGAGGTTGACATTTGCGACCAAATATCTGGTCTCCTAAGTGATAATTCGTTTAAAAATATTTCAGCAAATACAAGTGACCAAGCATTTAAAATTCTAGCAAATTATAAAATTTGTTTAGTTATACTTGATATATGGTTAAATAATTCAAAGTTGGATGGATTTGAAACCTTGAAAAGAATAAAAGAATTTGACGAAAATCTTCCAATAATAATGATAAGTGGTCATGGGAATATAGAAACAGCAGTAAGTTCAATTAAAAACGGCGCCTTTGATTATTTGGAGAAACCATTCGACAGCGAGCTTTTAATTTTTAAAGTAAATAAAGCAATTGAAAATATAACACTAAAAACAAAGTTAAAAGAATTAACATATACTGACTTAGAATCAGAATTTGTGTATGAATCAAAAAAAACTCTGAATATATTTAATTTAATAAAGAAAATATCTAAAACTGAGTCATCAATTTTGCTTACTGGTCCTTCAGGCTCGGGTAAAGAAATTATTGCAAAAACAATACATAAACTTTCAAATAGGTCAAAAAAACTTTTTCAGGTCATTAGTTGTGCAAATTTAAGTCCTGAAAGTTTTGATAGAGAATTATTTGGTATTGAAAAAGAGGATGGTTCTTTTGGTAAAGGAGTTTTAGAAAAAATCAATGGTGGTACAATTGTTTTTGATCAGATAGAAGATCTACCGCTTAAAATTCAGGGAAAACTTATGAGATTTCTTGAAACTCAGAAGTACTCAAAACTTAATAGTATTAAAATTCAAAAAACAAATTTAAGAATAATTACCACCTCAAAATCAGATTTAAAAAAAATGATAATAGAGGGAAAATTTAGAGAAGATTTATATTTCAAGATTAATGCTCTTCCAATTGAAATTCCATCACTAAATGAAAGAACAAACGATATACATAGTTTATGTAAAATCTTTTTGGATGATTTTATAACTAAAAACAATTTAAAAAAAAAAGAATTCAATATTGAGTGCATAGAATATTTTAAATCTCTAAATTTTAGAGGAAATGTGAGAGAATTAAAAAATCTAGTTGAATGGATTCTTATAATGCTTTCTGATGATAACAATAAGGAAATAACTTTCAATTTAATTCCTGATGAAATTAAATTATACCTAGACTCTTCAAAATCAAATTATATAATTCCACATGATTTACCTGATAAACCTCTGAAACAAGCGAAAGAAATATTTGAAAAGAAATACATTGAATATCAACTTGATAAACATAAAAATAATATTAATAAAACCGCTGAATTTATTGGAATGGAGAGAACAGCATTGTATAGAAAATTAAAAAATTTAAATATAAAAATTAATGAGAATAAATGAAAATAATTGTGTGTGGAGCTGGTGAAGTAGGTTCTAATATTGCTAAACAATTGGTTTCTGAGGACAATGATGTTACGATCATTGATGAATCTGAGGATCTTTTAAGAATTATAAACCAAAATTTAGATGTAAAAAGTATTTGTGGTAAACACTCATACCCCAGTGTTTTAGAAAAAGCTGGAGCTGATGAGGCAGACATGCTTATTGCAGTGACTAATAATGACGAATTGAACATACTCACTTGCCAAGTATCAGAATATATTTTTAAACTTCCAGTAAAAATAGCGCGTATAAAGGAAGCTAATTATTTAGATGAAAAATGGTCTGAATTATTTTCAAAATCTAATCTATCAATTGATGTAGTAATTTCACCAGAGTTAGAAATTGCAAAATCTATTTCAAGAAAATTAAGTACTCCGGGAGCTTTTGATTCCATTATATTGGGAGATAACATGCTAAGAATTATTGGTTTATCAATCAAAAAAGATTGTCCTGTAATTAATACACCCTTAAGAATGTTTCCGGGAATATTTGCTGGGCTAGAAATTAAGATTTTTGTAATCTTTAGAAATAATGAAATTGTTGTACCTACAGGAAAAACTGAGATTTACCCAAACGATGATATATATTTTTCAGTAAGAAACACTGATTTAAATAGGGCTTTAAGAGTTTTTGGTATTAAAATTCTAGAAACCAGAAAGGTAGTGATAATTGGAGCAGGTAATATTGGGTTAAATTTGATAAAAATTATTGAGGAAAAATTTCCAGATGTTATCTGTAAAGTAATAGAAAGTAATCTTAAAAGGTCAGAAGAAATAGTAAACTTATTGCAAGAACAAAATGTAATATTAAATGGTGACGCCCTTGATGTTGAACTTTTGGAAGAAGCAGGTGTTTCTAACTCAGAGGCCATAATTGCAGTTACGGATGATGATGAGGTAAATGTATTTGCCACTTTATTAGCAAAAGAGCTAGGGTGTCCAAGGTCTATGGCAATTGTAAACAATTCTGTTTATAGACAATTATCAAAAAAATTAAATCTAGATGTGTTAGTAAGTCCAAAAAATATTACAACTTCTGCTATTCTTCAATATGTTAGAAGGGGAAAAGTTACAGAAATTCATGATTTTGGTGATAATCGTGGAGAAATAATGGAAATAGAAGTTCTGCAAACATCTAAATTTGCTGACAAGAAAATAAATGAACTGGAATTACCTAGAGCCGTCGTTATTGGTGGAATAATAAGAAATAAAACAGTCATATTTCCTCAAGATAATACTGAAATATTTATAAATGATAAAATTATTTTATACACGGACCCTAAATCAATAAAGGAAGTTGAGAAGTTTTCCGAAGTTAATATTGAGTTTTTCTGATGAGTTTAAGTTTTGTAAATGGCAGATACATAGCAAAAAAAGAAGCTAAAATTTCAATCGAAGATAGGGGATTTAATTTTGCTGACGGTGTCTACGAATTAGTAAAATTTTCAAATAACACCTTACTAAATTTTGAACATCATCTTAAAAGACTTGAAAACTCATTGTTATCAATCGAAATAGAGTTTCCTTTTACTAACAAAATTAGTTTGCAAATTATTATTAATAATCTAATCAAATTAAATGCTTTTGAAGATGGCTATGTATACATTCAAATAACAAGGGGTACTGCTAAAAGAGACCATAAATTCCCAAAAAATACAAAATGTAATATTGTAATCTCAATTTTTCCTGAAAAAAAAAATAAAAATTTGTTAAAAGGAATAAAAATTAAAGTACTTCCAGATCTTAGATGGAATAGATGTGACATAAAATCCATATCTTTACTTCCAAATGTTTTAGGTAAAGAAAAAGCAAATAAATTAGGTGTTTATGAAATCTGGCAAAAAAAAAAGAATTCAGAGATAACTGAGGGTACAACTTCAAATTCTTTCATAGTAAATGTAAACAATGAAATCCAGACTCATCCAAAAAATAATAATATCTTAGGAGGAGTGACACGAAATCTGATAATTGAATTAGCAAGAAAAAATAACTTTGTTGTTAAAGAAAAAGCTTTTACAATAAAAGAGGCATATAGTTGTCAAGAGGCATTTTTAACAAGTACAACAGTTGGTATTTTACCAGTACTGTCTATAGACGATACAGAAATTTCGTCAGGTAAACCAGGAAAAATCACAAAAAAATTAATTTCAATTTTTCAAAAATTTCAAAGAAAGCAATATTTATAAATGAATAATAATGTAATTATTATTCATCCTTACTTGAAATTAAAACGAGTTAATAAACAAGTAGACTTAAATGAAGCATCTAAATTAGTTGAAGCTATAAATTTGAAAACAGTATATAAAAGAAGTGTAGGAATTGAAAAAGTTAATTCGAAAACCTACTTGAATATTGGGATAGTCGATGAATTAAAAAATTTTATAAGAAAAAGTAAAACTAATTTATTATTTGTTAATTGTAACTTGGCTCCTGTGCAGCAAAGAAATCTTGAAAAAGATTTGAATTGTAAAATTATTGATAGAACAGGGTTAATCTTGGAAATATTTGGCGCTCGAGCTAAATCTAATGAAGGCAAACTACAAGTTAAATTAGCAAGCCTAGAATACCAAAAGAGTAGACTCGTCAGATCCTGGACCCATCTTGAAAGACAGAGAGGAGGAGCTGGGTTTATGGGAGGTCCAGGAGAAAGACAAATTGAATCAGATAGAAGGCAAATTACAGAGCAAATTAACAGAATTAAGAAGAAAATAAAAATTATTAATAAAACGAGAAATTTACAAAGATATAGAAGAAAGAAAAATAATATTCCTATTATTTCTTTAGTTGGCTATACCAATTCTGGTAAATCAACTCTTTTTAATTGTTTAACTAATTCAGATATTCTTTCAAAGGATATGCTTTTTGCTTCCTTAGATTCAACAATAAGAAAAATTAATATAAATGGAAAATTTTTACTTGTTATCGATACGGTTGGTTTTATCAAGGAATTGCCGACACATTTAATAGCAGCATTTAAATCTACATTAGATGAGATTATAAATTCTGATATAATTTTGCACATTCGTGATATTTCAAATCCTGAATATTTAAATCATAAATTGGATGTGCTTAAAATTTTATGTGAACTTGGAATTGAAAGTGATGATCCAAGAATATTTGATATAGTAAATAAAATTGATTTAGTAGACAAAAATCAAATTTCTCAATTTTATTCCAAAAATAATTCTTTTATTTCAGCTCTATCTGGCCAAGGTGTAAATGAATTAGTTAAAAAAATTTATAACATTATTTATGGTTAGTTTTTGTTCAAAAGTTTAATTAAACTTGAAGTATCAAGTTTTTCATCCCCTTTTTTAATAAGAATTTCATAATTTTCTAAAATTTTTTTCGTATTATCTAAATTAATATTTTTGTTCTTAGCTACATCTATGGCTATGTCTAAATCTTTCTTCATCCATTTATTCATAAAACCAAAATTAAATTTATTAGACCACATAGTTTGTGATCTATTATCCATTTGCCATGACTGAGCAGCACCTTTACTTATGGCAGAAAACAAATTTTCATAATTTAATCCAACTAATTTTGCGAAATTTAAACCCTCAGCTAGACCTTGTAAAATTCCGCTTACGCAAATTTGATTAACCATTTTCGCTAGTTGACCGTTTCCTGATTTTCCCATATAAATTATAGACTTGGAATACAAACTTATAATTTTTTCAACATCTTTTAACTTTTTTTTTTCACCTCCAACCATAATAGACAATTTACCCTCTTTTGCACCTATTTCTCCGCCACTTACAGGAGCATCTAAAAAATATGATTTTTTCAGTTTGAACTTTTTTAAACAAGAAATCGCTGTATCTGGAGCAACAGTTGTGTGGTCAATTATAAAACTATTTTTTCGAAGATTATTATAAATTCCTTTTTTTGAGAAAAATATTTCATTAAGACTTAAATCATTTCCAACGCAGGAAATAAAAATTTGATTATCATTTACTAAATCTTCTGGTTCTTCAGCAATAATAACATCAAAATTTTTAAATTTTGATTTAAATTCGTGACTTTTTTTAATATTTCTATTAAAAATTGATATTTTTCCAAATTTTTTTACAATATGTGAGGCAATATTGTTGCCCATCACTCCTAAACCAAGAAATGCTATGTTTTTCATAATAATTTGATTTCTATTTCATCGTTATTTAAGATAACATCAAAAACTAGGTCTTGCGACTCATTAATTGATAAAAGTTTCGTTGCTAATTTATCAATTAAATTTTTTTGAATCATTCTTTTTATAGGTCGAGCCCCAAATGAAGGGTTAAAACCTTGTATTGCTAACCATTTTTTAATACTTTTATTAATATTAATTTGTATATTTTTCTCCGATAGAAGATTTTTAAATTTTTCAATTTGCATATCTACAATTTTAATAAGATTATTTTCATTAAGTTTATTAAAAACAATTATTTCATCAATTCTGTTTATGAATTCTGGCTTAAATGTTTCACTTACTTTTTTCAAAATCTTATTTTTTGTTATTAATTTAATATTTTCTGTATTTTCGAATTCGAAATATTCTGCCCCTATATTTGAGGTCATTATTATAATAGTATTTTTGAAATTAACAGTTTTTCCCTTGTTATCAGTCAATCTTCCGTCATCAAAAACTTGTAAGAGTAGATTAAAAACATCCAAGTGAGCTTTTTCAATTTCATCTAATAATATAACTTGATAAGGTTTTCTCCTAATAGGTTCTGTTAGAATACCAGCATCATCATATCCCACATAGCCAGGAGGTGAACCAATTAATTTAGATATAGAATGTTTTTCCATGTATTCTGACATATCAACTCTTAAAAAAGCATTCTGCTCATTAAATAAAAAATTAGATAAAGCTTTAGAGAGTTCTGTTTTTCCGACACCAGTGGGACCCAAAAACATAAAAATACCAATTGGTTTATCCGGATCTTGAATTCCAGCGCTAGATCTTTGTACCGCAGAGGATATAGATTCTATTGCTTCATCTTGTCCAATTACAAATTTTTTCAATTCTTTCTGAATATTTAAAATTTTTTTATTTTTACTTTCTAACATTTTATTAATCGGAATACCTGTCCACTTTGCTACAACTTCTGCAATTTCCTTTTCTGATACAGATTCTTTTAAAAGTAATTTCTGTTTATCATTTTTACTTTCATATTTCTTTAGCTGACTTTTTAAAGAAGGTATGATTGAGTACATTATTTCTCCTGCCTCGGTTAATTTGCCTTCTCTTTGCAATGTACTCAACTTATTTTTTTCCTGTTCTATGTTAGATTTTAGCCTCTGAATTTGGTTTATTTTATCCTTTTCTTCCTTCCATCTGTTGTTAAGTTTTTCGTATTCATCTTCTAATTTTTTAATTTCTTTTTTTAAAAGTAGTAAACGTTCATCGGAACTAGCTTCATTTTCTTTTTTTAAACTTTCAGATTCAATTTTATTTTGTAATATCTTCCTACCAATAACATCGAGATCTTCTGGTTTTGAATCTACTTCAATTCTTAAACTTGATGCGGCTTCGTCAATTAAATCAATCGCTTTATCGGGTAAAAATCTTTCATTAATATACCTTTTTGAGAGATTTACAGCAGACACTAGTGCTGAATCAAGTATTTTTATTCCATGATGAATCTCATATTTTTCTTTGAGTCCTCTTAAAATTGAAATCGAGTCGTTGACTGATGGTTCAGAAATGATAATTTGTTGAAATCTTCTAGCAAGTGCAGCATCTTTCTCGATGTTTTCTCGATATTCGTTTAATGTTGTCGCTCCAATACAATGAAGTTCCCCTCTAGCAAGTGCCGGTTTAAGTAGATTAGAAGCATCCATCGAACCTTCAGATTTTCCTGCTCCAACAAGTGTATGGATTTCATCAATAAAAAGAATTATTCCTTCAATGTTACTTGTTATTTCATGTAGAATCATTTTTAGTCTCTCTTCAAATTCACCTCTAAATTTTGCCCCAGCTATTAAAGCTCCAAGATCGAGTGAAATAATGCTTTTATTTTTTAATGACTCTGGAACATCATTATTTTCGATTCTAATTGCAAGTCCTTCTGCAACTGCTGTTTTTCCAACGCCAGGTTCACCAATTAAAATTGGATTATTTTTAGTTCTCCTTGATAAAACTTGGGCACATCTCCTTATTTCATCCTCTCTACCTATCACAGGATCTAATTTACTTTCTCTGGCTAATTGATTTAAATTAATTGAAAATTTTTCAAGAACGCTTAATTTATTTTTTTCAGATTTCACAATTCCTCAATGATTTAAAATTTTAGAAATACATTTTTAATAATATCTGAATTTATTTTTTATAAAAGTAATTTAGTTTTGTATTTTAGATAACAAAATTACCAGTTTTTATAAAATTAAGTGAAAAAAAAATAAAATTAACTATTATAAATAATCTTAAAAAATCAAAAATAATAATTTATATGAAAAATTGTTTAATAAAAAAATTACCATTAAAAGGGATAAATGTTGTTGATTTAACAAAAGTTTTATCTGGTCCTTTTGCTTCTTCAATTTTACGCGATTTGGGGGCAAATATTATAAAAGTTGAACAACCTAATGGAGATGATTCAAGAAAATTTGGTCCATTTATAAATAAAAAATCCACTTATTTTATATCTCTAAATCATGGAAAAAAAAGTATTGTTCTTGATCTGAAAAAACAGGTAGACAAAAATCATTTTATAAAAATATTAAAAAAATCTGATGTATTAATTGAAAACTTTAAACCTAAAACATTAAATAATTTAGGTTTTTCTTGGAAATTATTGTCTAAAAAATTTCCAAGATTAATTTATGCTAAAATAAGTGGTTTTGGTGAAACTGGTCCTCTGAGTGATTTACCAGCTTATGATATGGTTGTACAAGCTATGGGAGGCATAATGAGTATTACAGGTCAATCTGATAATAATTTTTCTAGAGTCGGAACTTCTATCGGTGATATTGCTGCTGGTTTGTTCTGTGTAAATGGAATATTAGCTTCTCTTTATAAAAGAAACTTTACAGGATTAGGTGAAAAAATTGACATCAGTATGCTAGATTGTCAAATAGCCATCCTTGAAAATGCCATTACTAGATGTTCTGTTTTAAATGAAAACCCTGTTCCCATGGCAACAGATCATCCGTCTATTACTCCTTTTGGTGCTTTTAAAACTAAAGATAGTTTTATTATTATTGCTGCCGGTAATGAAAAGATTTTTACTAATCTTTGTCTTTGTCTTTCCCGTTCTGATATTCTTGAGGATAGAAGATTTACAAATAATTTAAATAGAAATAATAACATTCCTACCCTTAGAAAGAAATTAGAAGAATCTTTGATTAATAAAAAAACTAAATATTGGATTAATTTATTTAGAAAGAATGATATTCCATGTAGTGAAGTTAATAAAATTAAAGATGTTCTCAAAAATCCGCAGTTATTAGAAAGAAATATGTTTTTGGATTATATTGAATCTTCACACCATAAATTTAAAATTTCAGGTAACCCAATAAAATTTAGTAGCGTTAATGATTCTAAATCCGTTGTTAAAGCTCCTGAATTAAATCAGCATAGAGATGAAATTTTAAAATTTTTTGATATAGATAAATAATGCTTTAAAATGTTCTACTTATGTTCTATAATGCGAACATGAGTAAAAATAATAAAATACCTATTCAATTGCATAAAGTACAAGCCGGGTTTCCATCACCTGCAGACAATTACATTGAAAAAGAATTAAATATTCAAGAATATTTAGTAAAAAATAAAGAAGCGACATTTTTGGTAAGAGCTACTGGAGAATCAATGATTGATGCTGGAATATTTCCAGGAGACATATTAGTAGTAGATCGCAGTTTAGAACCTAAAAATAATTCCATAATAATTGCTTCAATAGATGGAGAATTAACAGTTAAAACTTTTATAAAAGATAATTTTAACCGTTTAAAATACCTAAAGTCTGAAAATATTAATTATCCTAGAATTAACTTAGATCAAAACTCTAATGTGCTAATATGGGGTGTAGTAACTTATTCTATTCATCACTTAAGCTAGTTATGATTGCTTTATTGGATTGTAATAATTTTTATGTTTCTTGTGAAAGACTCTTTAACACTAGGTTGATAGGAAAACCAGTTGTTGTATTATCTAATAATGACGGCTGTATAATATCTCGTTCAAATGAAGCTAAAGAACTAGGTATAAGAATGGGAGAACCTTTCTTTTTGGCAAAAAAAAAAATTGATTCTATGAATATAAAAGTATTTTCTTCTAATTATTCTTTATATGCTGATCTTTCCTACAGAGTTATGAATATCATTAAAAAGAATTTTCCAAGAGTTGAAGTTTATTCTATTGATGAGGCTTTTATTGATTTAAAAAATTTAAAAGATGAAGAAAATGCTTGTTTTAAGCTTAGAAAAAAAATTTTAAAATGGACTGGAATACCAGTAAGTATAGGAATTTCTGAAACTAAAACTTTATCTAAAATTGCAAATAAAGTTGTAAAAAAGAATATATATAACATTTCATTAAATTATGATGGTGTCTTTATGATTTCTTCCTCTAAAGAATTGGATTACATCTTAAAAAAGATAGATGTAAGAGATATTTGGGGAATAGGTTCAAGATTGTCAAAATACTTTAAGATAAAAAATATTAGTTCTGCATTTGAACTTAAAAATATTAATGAAAAGATAATCAAACAAACTAAAGGAATTCCAATTGAAAAAACAGTTTTAGAGCTAAGAGGTATAAGGTGTTTTAATGTAGATGAGGAGAATAAAAATAAAAAAAGTATCTGTGTTTCTAGATCTTTTAAAAAAAAAGTATCATCTTATGAAGAAGTTAAGTACGCGTTGGTTAATTATGTAGAAAAAGCATGTGAAAAATTAAGACAAAGTAAATTATACTGTAAATCAGTCTATGTTTTTTTACAGACATCTAAATATAATAATGAAAATTATTTGAATAATTTTGAGAATTTTTCGTTTATGGAAGAGACCAACAATTCATTAAAAATTTGGAAAATTGCAAATAATTTACTAAAGATTATTTTTAAAAATGGTTTTAAATATAATAAAGTTGGAATTATCCTTTATGACCTATGTGAATATAAAAATATTCAAAATTCAATATTTGATTTAAATAACCAAAATAAAAATTTTTTGAAAAATGAAGAATTGATGAGAAAGATAGATTATCTAAATAAAAGATTTGGAGTGGGTAAGGTTAAAATTTCTTCCAATATAAAAAACTGCTTCAGTAATATTAAAGAAAATAACATTGACAAAAAAATAAAATGGACTATGAGATCTGATTTTTGTTCACCTTGCTATACAACTCGATGGTGTGATATACCGAAAGTAAATATGGAGTAAATATGGGAGAGATTGAAGATAAAAAAAAAGCTTCTCTACTAGTTTTAGAAGCAATGAAAAAGATGCAAAGTGAAAAAATTAATCCTTATATAGCAATAGGAGCTTTTATTGATGAAGTTATAAGAGAATTAGCGAAGCAAAATGATGACAAAAAAATAGCATTATTTTTAGAAAATATAGCAGAGAAAGTCAGGCAGGGAATTTACAGTAAAAAAAATTAATTTAAAGCTTTTTTAATTTTAAATTTCCTGATAAGTACATCGATATTTTCATATCTATCTAAATTATTGTGAATTTTGTTCAAGAGAATTTTTGATTTACGAGATAAAGGTTTTTTTTGAATATTTGATTTAGTTTTTAGCTGTGATATTAAACCATTTCTATTTTTTTCATATTTTTCAGAGAGTCTATGCAAAGTTTTGGTGGCTCTAGGCGAAATATTTTTAAGCACCTTTGGATTCCAATTTTTAGGGCTGGCATAGTCCAATGTTTCTTGTTTGGCTTTTTTCTTTAGTATCAACTTTCTTAATAACGCATAAGCTTTAAAAGAAATGTTGTATTTTTTAGAAAAGAGAGATAACGTAGATTTGTTCTTATTTTTATTATTGTTAAAATTAAACAAAGACATAGGAACAATATAAAGTATAATTTGAAAATGTAAACACAATATATTGTTATTTAATGGAAACCTTAAGTTTAGATGAGATTTTTTTTCTTATAAAATCATTTGATTATAACAATAAATATATTTTAATTTTCATTTTTGCTCTAAGCGCATTTTTTATTATTTTGGCATATTTATTTCTTGGTAAAAAAAAAAGAATTGCTAATAAAAATGAATATAAAAGTAAACCAACTGTTGACGAAATCATTGATAATGATTTAAGTCATAAAATATCCATGGAAAAAAATAGTTCTACAAATGATTATGTGGATGTCTTAGTAGCTATCGAAGAAGAGATGGCTGCAATTAGAGAGTTATATGTTGGTGGCTACATAACAAAGGGAATATATATTTCAGAAACTGATAAATTATACGAAAAAGCTAAAGTATTTGGCTTATAGTTTATTCATTGTAGTCTTCTGCCCATGCAGCTGCTAAAAGTTGTCTAATTCTCGTAATATTATCTTTTGCTGAGTCAGGTCTAATTAATTCTGTTTTTCTCCGCTGAATGTCTGCGTTGATCCAAAACATTTCTATGGATTGTACGATATTTTTTTTTTCTATCAATGAATCTTTGTAATATTTTTCTATTGATTTTTTTATAGATTCAATATTTTTATCCATTAAACACCTAAAGTTGAAGCTATTTCGAATAGTTTTCTTGTTTCTCTTTGATAAACTTCCTTCGAAATGTAAGCTTTAACATAAAGTTCTCTGACATTTTCCATTTCCTGTCGAAGAATTTTTAATTGTTTTGCATTATTTTCCATAGGCAAAATAATTATTTTTATTTCTTTTAAACTATACAAAAAATAATATTATTGTCATTATGAAAAAAAAACTTATTAAATCTTTTCAAAGAATAAAAAAACAGAATCCAAATTTAGAAGTTGAACAAGACGAAAAAAATAATTTAAAAAAACTTTCTCCATTAGAGATTACTATTTTTAGAAATTTAAGGGAAAAATATGAAATTTCTGTTTCAAATAAAATAGAGGAAGACGATTTATCAAAAGAAAAAAATATTAATAGTGATGTAAATAAAACACTGACAAGAATTAATAAAGGTCTTCCATTTAAGTTTTAGTGATGAAATTTTCTATAAGTCTTTTTGTTATTTTTGTGTTTTTTCCAATAATTAATTTTGCAAATACTTCAAAAGCCATTATTTTTGATGAAAAATATTCTTTTTCATTAATTTTGGATATTGCCGATAATTTTAAAACACGAAAACTTGGTTTGATGCACAAAAAAAGATTAGACAATTCTAATGGGATGATTTTTTTGTTTAATGAACAGAAGATAGTAAATATGTGGATGAAAAATACTTTTTTTGATTTAGATATAATTTTTATTAATTTTCACACTATTTTATCAATCAAAAATGGAAAAAAACTAAGTACAAGTATTATATCATCAAAGAAACCTGTTAATACTGTAATTGAGATTCCTAAAGACTGTAGTAAAAAACTAGGGTTAAAAGAAGGAAAAAAAATTTATTGGAAAAAATTAGAAAATATTAATTTAAAATTTATAAAAAAAAAGTATTTTCATTCATTTCCGTGTATTGAAGAATCAAACAATAAATAATTTTGTGTATACATATAAAAATGAAACAAAATATTTTTGAAAAAAATGTTCCGTCTCTGGATTATCTGTTTATTAGATGGCCAAAGAGTAAATCTTTAATTAAAAATTACTTATTAAATGACAAAAAAGAACCTAACTTTGAAAAAATTTGTAATTCTTTTTTAAAAGATATGCAGTGTAAAAACTTCGCAATTTTTAAAACAGTTTTAAAAATTTTATCGAAAATATGTTCTATGAATCCAACAAGTAATAAATATCATGATCAACATCATTTTAAATCTGTTCTGTTGATTTCATGTATTTTAGCAAAAAAAAAAAAATTAAATAATTACGATAAAA
>MDTG01099146.1_pt1 | contig 32421 bp, 34 predicted proteins | sample 811421 | NCBI WGS metagenome assembly MDTG01 (sample SAMN05326645, study PRJNA326480) | marine metagenome | isolation source: seawater | place: Pacific Ocean: South East | collected 2011
AACTCGGCAGTTTCGGCTGGAGCATCCCCGAAGAATTCGGCGGCGCGGGAATGACGTCGGAGGAGCTGGCGCTGGCGTTCATGGAATTTACGCAATGCTCGGTGGCGTTCAGGGTTTACGGTGGGCAGAACGCGGGGATCGGTTCGGAATGTATCATCCGCGACGGGACGGATGATCAGAAACGCACCTACCTGCCGCAATTAGCCTCGGGCGATATTCTAGGATGCCTGGCGTTGACCGAAGAATCCGCTGGCTCTGACGCGACAGCTATGCAGACCCGAGCCGAGAAAGTTGACGGCGGCTATCGAATCAACGGAACGAAACGCTACATTACACTGGCCCCTATCGCCGACCTGTTCAGCCTATTTGCGCGAACGGATGGAGAACGGGGTGGTAAGGGGGTCACCGCCTTCCTGATTGAGCGCAATACCGAAGGCCTGATGACCAGCGGTTCTACTCCGAAGATGGGCCAGGAAGGTGCGCCCATAGGCGAGGTATACCTGAACGACGTGTTCGTCCCCGACAGCGCCGTCCTCGGTGGTCTCGAGGGCAAGGGGTTCGGGACGGTCATGAAGGCACTCAACAAGCAGCGCATCAATTTGTCCGCTCTTTCCACCGGGCCGGCCATCCGCATGCTCGATGACGCCGTCGCCTTCGCCAAGTCGCGTAAGCAATTCGGCAAGTCCATCGGGGAATTTCAGTTGGTCCAGGCAATGCTGGCCGAATGCAAGGTTGAGATCGAGGCCGCCAGGGCCCTGATTCTAGAGACGGCCCGCAAGCGCGACCGGGGTGAGGACGTGACCATGGACGTCAGTCTTTGCAAGTACTTCTCCACTGAGATGTGCGGTCGCGTCGCCGATAAGGCGGTGCAGATCTTTGGTGGCGCAGGATATGTAAAGGGGACGGGTATTGAACGGCTCTACCGTGATGTGCGGGCCTTCCGGGTCTACGAAGGAACCAGCCAGGTTCATCTACTTAACATCGCGAAGCATCTGCTGAACTGACCCGTCAGAACCCGATCCCATCAGCGAACGCCTGAATGCCTTCGGCTAACCCACAACGATGTTGTGGTCCGGTCCGTAGGGGAACCCGGTGATGTTGTCCGCTCCGTCTTCAGTGACTACCAAAATGTCATGTTCTCGGTAGCCGCCGGAGCCAGAAATACCCTCAGGCAACATTATCATGGGTTCCATGGAAACGACCATATTTGGCTCTAAAACGGTCTCGATATCCTCGCGCAGTTCCAGGCCCGCTTCGCGTCCGAAGTAGTGGCTTAGCACGCCAAAGGAATGCCCGTATCCGAATGCCCGGTACTGCAGAAGGTCGTGGGCTTTGTAGATCTCGTTCAATTCATGTGCGATGTCGCAACAGCGTATACCGGGCTTGATCAGTTCCAAGCCCCGCTCATGGACCTCGACGTTGACGTTCCATAGGCGGAGGTGTTCGTCGCTGGCGTGATCCAGGAACAGGGTGCGCTCCAGCGCTGTGTAGTAGCCCGCGATCATGGGGAAACAGTTGAGGCTGAGGATGTCGCCCTTCTGGACTCGGCGGCTGGTCACCGGGTTGTGCGCGCCGTCCGTGTTTATACCCGACTGGAACCAAGTCCACGTATCCATGAGTTCGGCGTGTGGGAAACGCGCGGCAATCTCTCGGACCATGGCGCCGGTGGACGCCAGGGCCACTTCGTGTTCCGGGACGTCCTCGGTGATTGCCGCGACGCAGGCCGCGCCGCCGATGTCGGCTACCTGGGCGCCTTGTTTGATATGTGCGATCTCTTCATCCGACTTGACCATGCGCAGAGCCATCACCTGCGGCGCGATATCAATCAACTCCGTGTTCGGCAGCGCGCCAATCATCTTGCCGAGGTTGGTCACCGTCAGATTGTCCTGTTCGATGCCGACCCGGCCGCCCGCGGGTGCGAGTTGCTGGATCGCGCGGAAGTAATTGTCGCTCTGCCAGTCCGTATAGATCAGGTTATCACCATAGGTGCGCCGCCATGGCTGACCGCCGTCGATATTGGCACTGACCGACGTCGCCGTGTCGTGGGTGACGACGAAGGCATAAAATCGTCCAAAGTGGCAGAACAAGAAATCCGAATAGTAATTGATGTTGTGGTACGATGTGAATATCGCTGAATCCAAGTTCTGTTCGACCATAAGGTCGCGAAGCCTTGACAAACGGACCGCGTATTCATCTCCAGAAAATGTATTGGGGACGCGTTCGCCGTTCTCGATAGTGATCAGATTTTCCATGACCGAATCTCCTGTCTGGTGTGCGATTGGCCGCGTACAAGGTCCGCCGTTCGGGGGCAATGGCTGAATTTTCGCGGATCACAGCGTCTACTCAAGGAATGCATAGAGCCCGTACATTTAGGTGTTGAAGTGTTGCCGTTTCTGAGAAACTTAGCCATATTCATTCCTAGTTTCTAAAAATAATATATGCCCTGATAGAATGGGGTAATCACTAGTTTTTAAGTAAAAATTCGTTGATTCTGCGGTGCAGCAATCTTAAGACTTTCGCGAATTGACGAGAGGTCTTCCAAAATGAATATCGCCATACTTAAAGAGCGCCGTGCTGGCGAGCAGCGGGTCGCCGCTGCACCGGAGACTGTCGGTAAGCTTATCGGGCTTGGGTTTTCCGTGGCCGTTGAGAGGGGTGCGGGCGAAACCGCAGCGTTTCTCGATGCCGCTTACAAAGACGCGGGCGCGACCATTGCCACGTCGGCGTCGGCTGCGGCCAAGTCGGCCGATATCGTCCTCAAGGTGCAGGGACCGGACGCAGCGGAGTTAGGGAATTTCAAGAAAGGCGCGATTGTGATAGCGCACCTAGGAGCGCTCAGTGATGGTAAGGGGATTGCCGCTATTGCTAAGGCGGGCCTGACCGGCCTGGCTATGGAGTTGATGCCACGGATCACTCGGGCACAGGGTATGGACATTCTCTCTAGCCAATCGAACTTAGCGGGCTACAAGTCCGTTTTGGATGCGGCCGGTGAGTTTGGCCGGGCATTCCCGATGATGATGACCGCGGCAGGTACTGTGGCCCCGGCGAAGGTGTTCATCATGGGCGTCGGTGTCGCAGGGCTCCAGGCGATCGCCACTGCGAAGCGCCTGGGCGCGGTGGTCACAGCGACAGATGTCCGTCCCGCCACCAAAGAGCAGGTAGAAAGTCTGGGTGGTAAGTTTCTGGAGGTCGATCCTGAGATGGAGAGGGACGCGCAGACCGATGGCGGTTACGCTAAGGAGATGCCGCCTGAATACTTCGAAAAACAAAAGGCCGTCGTTGCTGAGCACATCAAGAAGCAAGACATCGTCATCACTACCGCCTTGATCCCGGGCAGGCAGGCGCCGACCTTGGTGACCAAGGAGATGGTTGAGAGCATGCGGCCCGGCGCGGTAATCGTCGATCTGGCCGTGGAAGCCGGCGGCAATGTTGTCGGCGCTAAGCTGGATGAAGTGGTCACCACGGCGGGCGGAGTGAAGATCGTGGGCCACGCCAATGTACCAAGCCGTCTGGCTCAGGATGCGAGCACGTTGTTTGGGCGTAACCTGCTGAATTTCCTGACCCCTTTTGTGGATAAGGAAACTAAGACCCTCGCCATTGATTGGGAAGACGAAGTGGTCACCGGCACCTTGGTGACCAAGGATGGCAAGGTGGTAAACGATCGTGTTCCCGCCACCACGGTGTCAAAGAAGGCATCAGCGAAAAAAGAGCAGCCGAAGGAAGCTGCGAAGAAGGAGGCCTAAGTCATGGACGCGGCAATCATTCAGGATCAAGCCTCGAAGCTGGCGACCAAAGCCGCAGAGCTCTCAAACGAAGCGGAGAAGCTGGTCCAAAGCACGACGCATCTGATCGACGTGCAGGCCGCCGCCTCAGGTGGCGGATTTGATTTCCTCAGCCTGTTTTTTATTTTTGTGATGGCGTGTTTCGTCGGATTCTACGTGGTGTGGAGCGTGACGCCGGCCCTGCATTCGCCGCTCATGGCTGTGACCAATGCCATCTCGTCAGTAATCATCGTCGGCGGTCTATTGGCGGCTGGCCCAGCGGATATGGATTTTTCCAAAGTAATGGGCTTTTGCGCGGTAACGTTGGCGTCGGTGAATATCTTCGGCGGTTTCATCGTGACCCAGCGCATGCTTGGCATGTTCAAGAAAAAGAAATAGGGGAGCCGGACCATGAGTGGAACATTGACGGGCTTCGCCTATCTCATCGCCTCGGTGTTGTTCATTTTGGCGCTAAGGGGACTGTCATCGCCGGAAACGGCCCGCCAGGGCAATATTTTCGGCATTGTCGGCATGGTCATAGCCGTTGCCACGACACTTGCTGATACTTCTGTTGTCAGCTTTGAACTGATTGTGCTCGGCATCGTCATTGGCGGTGCCGCGGGTACCATTATCGCCCGCAAGATCGAGATGACAGCCCTGCCGCAACTGGTCGCGGCCTTCCACTCACTGGTTGGCTTGGCCGCCGTTTTCGTCGCCATGGCGGCATTCTACAATCCGGAGGCCTACGGTATTGGTACCTTTGGTGACATTCACACGGCCAGCATCATAGAGTTGTCTTTGGGCTTGGCCATAGGCGCGATCACCTTCTCCGGCTCGGTTATCGCATTCGCCAAGCTGCAGGGCTTGATGAGCGGCAACCCCATCATCTTTAACTACCAGCACGGCCTCAATGCCCTGATCGCAGCGATCATTTTGATGTTGATCATCACCCTGATCGGTGGGCAGACGGAGGGGGTTTTTTGGGCGCTGGCTATCCTTGCCTTTGCCATTGGTTTCCTGATCATCATTCCTATCGGCGGCGCCGATATGCCTGTCGTGGTGTCGATGTTAAACTCGTATTCTGGTTGGGCCGCCTGCGGTATTGGCTTCACGTTATCAAACCCAGCTTTGATCGTGACTGGCGCCCTAGTGGGTTCATCGGGCGCAATCCTTAGTTATATTATGTGCAAGGGTATGAACCGCTCTATCATCAACGTATTGCTGGGTGGCTTTGGCGGAGATACGGCTTCGGTATCAAACGTGGATATCGGCGATAAGAACGCTAAGGCCGGAGCAGCCGAAGATGCGGCCTTCCTGATGAAGAACGCCAACAAAGTAATCATTGTGCCAGGTTATGGCATGGCCGTGGCCCAGGCACAGCACGCGCTTCGCGAAATGTGTGACCTGTTAAAGGCGGAAGGCGTGGAGGTGGCCTACGCCATCCATCCAGTGGCGGGCCGTATGCCTGGGCATATGAATGTGCTACTGGCCGAAGCTAACGTGCCCTATGACGAGGTGTTCGAGCTGGAAGAAATCAACCACGAATTTTCCACCGCTGACGTTGCCTACATTATTGGCGCCAACGATACTACTAATCCGGTGGCCAAGACCGATCCGCAGAGCCCTATCGCTGGCATGCCAATCTTGGACGTGGAGAAGTCGGGTACAGTTTTGTTCGTGAAGCGCTCGCTGAGTGCGGGATACGCTGGCGTGGATAATCCGTTGTTCTACTCCGACAACACTTTGATGCTGTTCGGAGATGCAAAAAAGATGACAGAAGAGATTGTGCAGGCGCTTGGATAAGCGCGCCTTCCCGTCGATGGTGGAACTGGAATAAGCATTTTCGCGTTATCCAAAATCATGGGACGGGTTTGTTTGGTGCGCCCGGCCTTTGGTTTTCTGTGTGATCCTAATAATCTGTTAAGATCGATCAGTTACATTTGGCCTAAACACAGGTGGCTGCAGTCACCATTGGCAACGGATCCGAGATATGAAACTCAGTGACGTGCATATCGCATTGGTGGCGAAAGAGCTCAATGTCGAGGCTTTGGATCCGGAAGACGACGGAACCAAGATGCTGGTCGAGACGTTCGGCGACCACACTTTCTATATGGATCCGGGCGGGCTCAACATATTCGAACATTCCACGGGCGACGCCGGTGAATCACTAATCTTAGTGAAGATCGCCGACTGGGTGGATGGCACGCGCACCAGCCTTCAACCCATCGAGCCAGACATCAAACCGGTTGCCGTATTTATCTAGTTGGGCGGCACTTCACGAGAGCAATTTTGTGTTCTACTCAAAGAGACTAAGAAACCAATAAACAGCGTATCCGCACTGCCGCTAGAAAACAGGTTATTGGCAATGAAGGGCGCCACCATGACGATCACGTGGCGTACTTAAAAATCCGCTAATAGCAATTTTGACAATGGCGAAATGGGCGTTTTGGTGATGGGTCGTCAGACTTCCAATACTTTTTAGTGATGCTTGTGAGCGATACATAATCTGTGCCTACGGTTTGATGCCCCGTGTCGGTAGCGTTTCTAAGTTTGTCGTGGGCTGTAACGGTGCATTCTCAGATTTTGGGCGATTAACGGCGGCCCACATGAAAGGGCTGAGAGGCTGCCGATGGCATGCGTGGGCGATCCGCCTCGGGCGCGCTCAACGCCGTGGCTGGTTTCAGGCTTTCCAGAGAGCGCTTGGTTAGGGTTTGGTAATCACGGGTGCCGGATGACTTCCATTCAATCTCATCATCCGAAACCTGGCGCAGAATTTTGGCTGGGATTCCGGCGATCAGACTGCGCGGGGGAAATTTCTCTCCGGCGCGCACGAAAGCCATGGCGGCAACGATGCATTCGGCGCCGATGACCGCGTCGTCATTGACCACGGAATTCATGCCGACCAGGGTGTTTGATCCGATCTGGCAGCCGTGCAGTACCGCACCGTGGCCGATGTGGCCGTTTTCTCTAACCACCGTGTCAGTGCCAGGGAAACCATGCAGGATGCAATTGTCCTGAATGTTAACGCCAGTTTCGAGGACCAGCCGGCCAAAGTCTCCGCGCATGACCGCGCCTGGACCTACATAGCAGTTAGGCCCAACGATAGCATCACCAATGAGGATGGCATCTGGGTGAACGAAACTGCTGGGATCGATGACGGGCACAATTCCGTCGATCTCATAGACCTTGACCATGGTCAGGCTCCTAAGTGATTGGTGCGGCGGAATTCAAGCGCAAGAAATCCGCCGCACCAGGTGGCCGGCGGATCAACCCGCATCGAAACATGTTAAAAAGGACTTAGAAGCCCTCGCGCTCCAGGCGCTTTCGCTCCAGCTTACGCGCACGACGAACGGCCTCGGCCTTTTCGCGGGCCCGGCGCTCGGACGGCTTTTCGTAGGAACGGCGGAGCTTCATTTCACGGAAGACGCCCTCGCGTTGCATCTTCTTCTTCAAGACCTTCAGGGCCTGATCGACGTTATTGTCACGAACAGAGACTTGCACGTTGCGTTCTACCTCATCATCTTAAACTAATGGAAGTGCAGAAAATTCAATGCTGCATTCCCAAGGAGATGCGTTCTAACATACCAAAACCTGGATGTGAAGGACCGTTTCGGCTTGGTTACGGTTTATTTTGAGGGATTTTGTCATGGAATTGCAGGTTGTGGCATGTCTATTCTGAAAATCGCCCGCATGGGGCACCCGGTACTGATGGGTAAGGCGCGTGCCGTTAAGGATCCGACTTCGGCGCCTGTTCATCAACTGGTTGCCGACATGGTGGAAACAATGTTGGACGCGCCTGGCATTGGTCTGGCGGCGCCACAGGTCCATGTGCCGGCTCGAGTGGTCGTGTTCCAAGTACCAGCGGAACGAGATGGGAGCGATAATGGCGTGCCTCTTACCTCTCTTATAAATCCGGAGATCGAACCCGTCGGAGAGGGAATGGAGGAGGGCATCGAAGGTTGCCTCTCCCTACCAGAGATGGTGGGCCTAGTGCCGCGGTACATAAAGATTCGCTATCGTGCTTTCGACCTAAAAGGTCAGCGCATCGAGGTGGAAGCCGAGGGCTACCACGCCCGCGTCGTACAGCACGAATGCGACCATTTGGACGGTATCCTCTATCCTATGCGTATGACCGATCTCTCCAAGCTTGGCTATGGGGAAGAAATGTCCAAAACTTATAAAGCGTCCTGTGGTGAACTTCCTGAAGGGGAAGCGGAGGCTGTCCATGACTGATGAAAACCTGGAGCTACGCCGCGATCACCTGATTGAAGCAATGTTGGTACACGTTCCCTTCGATGGTTGGGCCTGGTCGGCGCTTGAAGCAGGCGCTAAGGACCTGGGCCAAGAACCCGGAGATGCCCGGCGCACCTTTGCAGGTGGCATGGGTGAGGCTGCCGATCACTTTGCTCGGTGGTCCGACCGACGGATGCTGGCAGAACTGGCGGCCATGGATCTGGAGGGCATGCGTATTCGTGACCGCATTCACGCCTGCGTTAAAACGCGACTGGCCATGAACGCGGAAAACAAGGAGGCTATGCGAAGACTTTTGTCGTTTCTAGCCCTGCCGCAGAACGCCGGACGCCTCTCCAAGATGACCTGGCGAACTTGTTCGGAGATTTGGTACGCCGCCGGCGACAACTCGACGGACTGGAACCACTATTCGAAGCGCGGTCTTTTGGCCTCGGTTTATTCCTCGACGATACTTTATTGGATGGCTGACGAGGGCGATGAAAACGGCGATTTCCCAGAAACCTGGGGTTTCTTGGATCGGCGCATTGATGATGTGTTGAAAACCTTCGGATTGCCTCGGCGGGTGAAGCAGCGACTGAGCCGCCTGTTTCCGGCGGTGGGCCCCTTTCGGCGTCGCTCAGCGTAATCCGGCAACCTCTGTTAGTATCTTCGGCGTTCTCACTGTCAGAGCCCAGGCATCCGAAAAACCACGGTATTTCAGGGATCTCTGGGTTGTCTTGCGGTCTTCACGGGCAACGGGGCCAATCGCCACGCGGTAAACCCGTTTGCCGTGTGCGGTGCCTTCCAGAATGGTCGGCTCGAGTTGGTCGTGCTTGCGAGAAAACTGCGACGCCGCGGTCTTTTGATGATAGCTGGCGATAACGAAGAAAGTCTGGCGGGTCTTGCGCGTGGCTGGCTGAGCAGGGGCCGCTAGTTTGTAGGCTGGCCGGGCATCGGGCGTCGGGTTCACCATTGATTGGAGTTTCGCTAGAGGGGTCGGGGTTGGCAACTCCGCCGGCATCACGGCGATGGTTTTAGCTTTCACAGTTTTTTCTCGAGAGATCTCCTCGGCCGTGATGGTCGTCCAGGCTTTCAGTTCTGTTTCCGCGGGCATAACTTCTGGCGCCGGCTCAGCAAGTGAGGGTAGGGCAGCAACCGCCTTCGCAGGCTCCTCCATGGGAAACTCGGGTGTTTCCCTCTGAGCGATGGTTTTGTTGTTCGTCTCGGCGGTGGCGGTCGCGCCCCAATTCGGTTCGGACAATTCGACGTTGGTGCTGAAGACCGGCGGTATGAACGACGCGTCGGCTAAAGTTGTATCAACATCATCCATTTCGCGGCAGATACTATTGCCCTCGACCGTGCGCCACAGCGCACAATCTTTTTCGATGACTGCGGAAATGCCGTGATCGCTCAGGGTTTTGTCTGTGGTGATTACGGACACGGTATCCGCTAGAAGAGATGCAATTTGAACGCCGATTGGCATGCCACATCCAGCGATCAAAAGGGGCGCCGCAACGGCGCCAGCGAAGCGATACGCGTTGCTCATCGAAATGGTTGTCCCCAAGGCAAGGGTTTTTGTTTGGTTTTTCTTGTTTTGGTGTTGGTCCCCATTCTTAAAAATGAGACTACGGCAAAAAAGGTTAAGAAATTTTCTATTTTGATCCAGAACTTCGGTAAGTGATCAAAAAATTTGAGGTGCGGTTTACACTGCGCTTCGTGGTCATCAGCGATGTTTACGTCGAACCACTCTCCGGGGACCGCGATTCGGGGTGCCGAGAAGAAGATTATTCGGGAGGACTTTCGGCAGTTGGGGGCTGCCAGTCAATTGGAGATGCGGCTTTTTGGTGCGGTCATTAGTAATATAGCAATACGCTTTTTGTGAGTGGGTCAGCCTCCCTTATTTTTGCCCGCAAAGGGGCGTTGGCGGCGCGCCCAGAACGGCGTATGATGTAACCACGATGACGTTGCGCTTCAACCTTACACCGGCCGTCGTGTGACCATGAGCGACGATACCCCTTTTATGAACCCCTTCCGGCGCCGCCGGAACAGCCAAAATGGCAAGAACGGCAATGGTGCATCCCATCCGGAGCGGTCGAACCCTCGGGTTGCAGTATCCGGCGGTGATCATAACTCCGATGATATCGCCGCGCGCCAAATTTACGCGAGCGGAACCCCAACTATGCCGGGCCAGGGTGAGGAAGAGGCCTTTTTGCTGAACCAAAAACCTGCGCCCGCAGCGCCGACCCCAGAACCGGCGCTTGAGTCGGCGCTGGTTGGCGAGTGGGAGCCGCAGTCCCGAGAGGATCTGGCGGATCATTTCCTGCGCTGTGCCAAATTGGGTCGCTACCTGACCGTCGCTGACAACAGCCGGTTTATCATCACCGATGACTTCCGCGCGACACCAATGGTTTCCACGGCGTCGGCCATGGCTGCCATCTATTCGAAGGATTACCTAGTCGCTCAAGCTGCCCTATTACCGCTTTCGGAGAAGGCGCAGCGCTTATCCCCGCGCGATCAGGAACGCTACGAACGTCTGTTCGTCCTGATTGAGGAACAGGCTCTGTCCGATAATGTCCGATCATCAGCGCAGGCGGTTCGCCATGCGCAGTTTCGCGCCGCCGAGATCCGTGCCATCGAGGCCGAACTGGGCGATCGGTTGAGCCCGGCGCGCCTCCGTTATCGTCAGTTTCTGGAGATAGTCAAAAAGCTCATGGACCGGAAAATCACGGCGGGTCCGTTTCTGGATGAGTTCCGTGGCTTTACTCAAGATGTGGCTGGTAAGTTGGATTTCGGCATCTATTCGTTCTGCCTGGATCGCCTTTTTGGAAGCGTCCGCGTGCCCTTAAAGGTTAAGAAGTTGTTGGTTTTGGAATTGCTCAAGTATCCCACTTTGATCCGGCGCGAACTGCTAACTAATATCTTGGCCTACCCAGGCCAGGTTGAAGAATTAATTGAGTTCGTACGCTATATGGCCGCAAATGAGCTGGGACAGGGCGCCATCATCGAGATTGAACTGTTAAAGGCGTTCAAACTCCGCCAATTGTCCATGGGCGAAATTGAAGCCAGCCTAGCCCAGGCCGATGTCGCTTGAATGGACCGCAAACGGTCTGGAGAGGGGCTCAGGAGTCGTCTAAGCAACCTGCAAACACGGAATGATTTTGACCATACGCTGAGGCAGAACGCCGAAGCGGGCATAATTGCTTCGGGTCGGACACTAAGGTTTCTTTAACCATAATCCTGGTAATGTCAAAATTCGGTGAAGTTATGCGTTGATCCGTTCGAGAGGACGATGATCATGGATGTTAACAAGCTCCAAGGCGTGCACGCGGATGGCGATCAACCCCATCGGCAGCAGTATGATCGTCATCACGACACCCCCGACGATACCGCTGATGGAGAGGTGCGCCAGGAAGCTTATCGGTTGCGGTCGTCGGATGTGGTCGTGGATCTGGGCGGTGTGCTCTCCGATCCCTTGTCCGTGGAATCGGAGAAAATCGTTAACGCCTTTGTGGAACAGATAGAGCCGCTACGTGCTGAGCTTGAGATTCTTAGGAAACGGGAAGAGCACTTCCGCGACCAGGCAGCCCAGCATGCTTTTCTGCCGCTACCGAATCGGCGAGAGTTCCGGCGCGAGCTCAACTACGTTATCGATCACATGTACAACCTGCAGCCGTCGCCGGCGGTCCTGATGTTGCATGTGGTGACCGCTGCCCCGTTCCGCCGTGAATACGGTCGGCGCGCCGCGGATGCCTTATTAATACATGTGGCAGAACATCTGTCCTGTGCCGTGCACCCTACAGACGCGATCGGCAGTGTCGGCGACGATGACTTTGGGGTGATCCTGCTCATTGGAGGAGCCGAAACGGCAAGCCGCCGGGCCGGAGAAATTGGCCGCTATCTTAACGGTCATACCTTTTCTTGGCTCGGCACCGATTATCCGCTGAAAGTTATAGTGGGGTGGGCCGATCTGCGAGCGAACTGGAACGCGGATCAGGCCATCGAAGCCGCCGACCGTTCGCTGCGTGATCAACTCAGGCGATTATGTCAGGCGCCAGCTGGGTTTGCAGGCGGCTGCTAGCATTCTTCAGCTTGATCTTCCATCTCTTCAGGCGCTGCATGAGAGGTTGATCGAAGGCAAACTGTTTGCCCATGCAGGTGATAATATCATTCAGGTTCCGATGCTCAGCCTTGAGTTTGATCAAATTGGCTTCAAGCACGTCACGATGGGTCACAGTTTCTGTCAACCGAGAGTTAATCGTGGATTATTTTAAGCTTTTAGATACCAAAATCTACCAATGGGCTGAAGAGCGCGCAAAATTTAGATAGTGCAGTAGATTTCGCATCCTGATTACGATACCATCAGATTGTGACCTTCGATTAGAAAATGAAGGGTTGGAGGAGTTAAATATGAGAATGCAGGAGCGAATTGACGACCTTAGAGACCAGCATCAAAACCTCGAAAAAATGTTAGACAACGAGAATCACCGAGAGCAACCTGACGATATTCATATTTCCGATTTGAAGAAGCAGAAGCTCGCTATCAAGGATCAGATCGCTAGCTTGGAGATGCAAGCTTAAGTCTTGCGTCGCACTGGCGTCTCTTCGGAGCGGAATTTGTCTCGGAAACAAATTTGGATGCGCGATACGCGAGCGCACGGTGAAGCCTTTTATAAATTTTTCCAATAAACTCATCGCGTCGGCCGGTCGTGACCGCCTGCCTGGTTGGCGTAGCCGTTTCAACTCATTCGGTATTTATCATTTGCAATCTCCCCGCGTCATGATGTTGGGGAGTCAAGTGCCGCCGTCCGGGATATAAATTTGGACCACGCCGGACATGTTGTCGTCGCCGTGGCCGGCGTCCATGGCCTTGGTGAAGACGTCGCGGGTGGCCCGAGCTAGTGGCATGCTTTCGCCGCCGGCCGCCGCCAGTGCATAGCCCAGGTCCTTTTCCATAAGGTTTATGGGAAACTGGGGGGCGAAGTTCTTCTCCAGCATGGACCCGGCCGCCATCTTCGCCAGCGGGCTGCAGGCAGGAGTGCCAATGATCACGTTCGCCGCCGTTGCTGGGGCGATGCCGCCGCGCTTTGCCATGCCGAGGATTTCCGCCAATGCCGCCTGCTGAATGCCCAAGAGCGTGTTGACGGCCAGCTTCACTAAGGCGCCCGACCCCACGTCACCGACGTGATGCTGGGTGCCGCCCATGGCCTGCATGGCTGGCATGGCCTTGGTGAATGTGTCCGCATCGCCGCCGCACATATAGATCAAAATACCGGCTTCTGCCTGGGGTCGAGAGCCGGCCACGGGGGCCTCCAGGAAACGTTGACCGGATGCTGCCACGGCGGTCGCCAGTTGCTTCGCCCAATCGACGGTGATGGTGGAGCTTTCCATGGCGATGGCGCCCGCCTTCATACCGCCCAGCGCACCGGTGGCATTATCGAGCCATACCTCCTTCGACGCGTCGTCGTCGCGCACCATGCTGATCACGATGTCGGCTCTGTCGGCGGCCGCGCGTGGCGTCGTCGCGACGGCGGCTCCTAGGAGCTTGAGCGTTTCGTCAGGCCCCGGAGACCGATTCCATACGGAAACCGTGAAATCGGATTTTAATAGATTGGCGGCCATGCGCGAACCCATGGCGCCGAGGCCGAGAAAGGCGATGTCGGTCATTGGACTGTCTCTTTTTTTCCTGATGGTGGTGGCGTGTCTGCCGTCAGATCGCCGCCGCTTGTTCCCTGAGTTTGAATTTCTGCACCTTACCGGTGGACGTCTTCGGCAGTTCCCCGAAAACAATATTCTTAGGGCATTTGTAATGTGCCATATTGGAGCGGCAGAATTGGATGATCTCCGCTTCGTCAGCCTCCATGCCGTTAATTAACTCAATAAACGCACAGGGTGTCTCACCCCATTTATCATCCGGTTTAGCCACCACGGCGACCAACATTACGGCTGGATGTTTGGCCAGGGTATCTTCCACTTCGATCGATGAGATATTCTCCCCACCCGAAATGATCACGTCCTTGGAGCGATCTTTTAGCTTAATGTAGCCGTCAGGGTCCATGACCCCGAGGTCGCCCGAGTGTAACCAACCGCCAGCCAATGTCTCGTCCGTGGTCTTTGGGTTTTTCAGATAGCCCTTCATTACCACGTTGCCTTTGAACATGACTTCACCCATGGTTTCGCCGTCTGCGGGGACAGGTTCCATGGTTCCTGGGTCCATGACTGTAAGCCCTTCGAGGACGTGATAGCGCACGCCCTGGCGGCTTTTCTTCAAACTTTGTTGTTCGATGGTGAGGTGGTTCCATTCCGGGTGCCATGAACAGATCACGGCGGGGCCATAGGTTTCCGTTAGGCCGTAGACATGGGTCACGTCGAACCCCTGCTCCTGCATACGCTGCAACGTCGCCGCCGGCGGTGGAGCTGCGGCCGTCATGACGTTGACCTTGTGATCAAAGCTGCGGCGTTCTGTGTCGGTTGCGTTGATAACGAAATTTAAAACGATGGGTGCGCCGCAGAAATGAGTCACCCCGTGATCGGAGATGGCGGCGTAGATATTGCCTGCGTTGACCCGTCGGAGACACACGTTGGTGCCAGCGATAGCCGCCAAGGACCAAGGGAAGCACCAGCCGTTGCAGTGGAACATGGGCAGCGTCCATAGATAGATCGCATGATGAGGCATGTTCCAGCCGACGATATTCGACATGGCGTTCAAGTATGCACCCCGGTGGTGATAGACGACGCCTTTCGGGTCGCCTGTTGTGCCTGAGGTGTAGTTGAGCGAGATGGCATCCCACTCGTTGGCAACGGGTGACCAGTCGAAGTCTGGGTCGCCACCGGCTAGGAAGGCTTCGTAATCCATTTCACCAAGCGTCTCACCGCTGACATCGGATTCGGTATCGACAATGTCAATGACAGTGATGTCACGTCCTAACTCGGCTAAGGCTCTCTTGACGTTCGGGGAAAACTCCGTGTCCGTAATCAGGACCTTAGCCTCGCCGTGGTTGAGGCTGAACGCCAGCGCCGCTGCGTCCAGGCGCGTGTTTAAGGTATTCACCACGGCGCCGGCAATTGCCGGGCCAAAGGCGCACTCGTACATTTCAGGCGTGTTTGCCGCCATCACGGCGACTGTATCGTTTTTTCCGACGCCAAGGCTGGTCAACGCTGATGCAAGCCGCCGCGCCCTGGCGTATGTTTTCGCCCAGGTGAAGCACTTTGATCCGTGTATTACGCTGGTCCGGTCAGGATAGGTCGCGGCGGCGCGTTCCAGAAAGGTAATAGGCGATAAGGCCGCATAATTGGCCGGCGACTGATCAAGGTGTGTGTCGTAGATGCTGGTCCCACTCACGGCAAAGCTCCCAGATAATTCTTCGTGTCTTGTTTAGAAAAGAGTGCCACAAAATTCGGGGCGGGCAAATCCCAGGCGTCGGGGGCTTCAATCATTAAATCTCCCTCGCCGTCGGCCATTGAGATCGAGAATTTTGTCGCTACACTGACACTTAGCAATATGAGGAGTGGCCAAAGGCCTCTGCTTGCCGCAGAAGACAAGCGGCCTGATGACGATGGGGAGTGCAATGAGCAACGCATATGATGTCGCCTACCAGCGGTCAATCGAGGACCCGGAAGGATTCTGGGCCGACGCTGCCCAAGAGATCGATTGGATCACTCCCTGGGATAAGGTCCTGGATGACAGTAACCCGCCCTTCTACCGGTGGTTCGTGGGTGCCGAATGCAACACTTGCTACAACGCGCTGGATCGCCACGCTGATGGTGGGCGTGGCGATCAGCCAGCACTCATCTACGACAGCCCGGTCACAGGCGATTCCAAAAGGACTTACACCTATTCGGAACTGCGTAATGAGGTTGCGCTGTTTGCAGGTGTGTTGCGGGCGCAAGGGGTAGAGAAGGGTGACCGGGTCATCATCTATATGCCCATGGTCGCCGAGGCGGTCATCGCAATGTTAGCCTGTGCGCGCCTGGGGGCTATCCATTCGGTCGTGTTCGGTGGGTTTGCGTCGAATGAGCTGGCGGTCCGTATCGACGATGCGAAGCCCAAGGTCATCGTGAGTGCTAGCTGCGGTGTCGAAATCAATCGCGTCATCGAATACATGCCGCTTCTGAACGGCGCCATCGATATGGCGGCCCACAATCCAGAGAAATGTGTGATCCTAGCGCGACCTCAAGCGGAGGTCGCCATGAAAGACGGTCGTGATGTGGATTGGGGCAGTGCGATGGCGACGGCGGAGCCTGCCGAGTGTGTGACCGTGGCAGCGACCGATCCGCTTTACATTCTTTATACGTCGGGTACCACCGGCCAGCCGAAGGGCGTTGTGCGCGACAACGGCGGTCACATGGTGGCGCTGAAATGGTCCATGAAGAACATCTATGACGTCGATCCCGGCGAGGTCTATTGGGCAGCCTCCGACGTGGGTTGGGTGGTCGGCCACAGCTATATTACCTACGCGCCATTGCTGCACGGGTGTACGACAATTGTTTACGAAGGCAAACCCGTCGGCACACCCGACGCTGGGGCTTTCTGGAGGGTGATTTCCGAACATAATGTCTCATGCATGTTTACTGCGCCGACGGCGTTCCGTGCGATCAAGCGCGAGGACCCGAAAGGTGCTTTACTGGCCGATTACCGCATGGATGGGTTTAAGTCTTTGTTCCTAGCCGGCGAACGGTTGGACCCGGACACGCTGCATTGGGCCGAGGAGAAGCTGAAGGTTCCGGTCATCGACCATTGGTGGCAGACGGAAACGGGCTGGGCCATTGCGTCGAACTGCCTGGGCCTGCATGCCTTCGATATCCGTCCCGGGTCGCCTACCAAAGCGGCACCCGGTTGGGACGTCCAGGTCCTAGATGACAGCGGACATCCAGTGCCCGCCGGCAATATAGGTGCCATCGTGGTAAAGTTGCCGTTGCCGCCATCCGCCTTGCCGACGCTCTATCAGCGCCAAGATTTGTTCCGGGAGAAATACCTGGACGAGTTCCCGGGCTTCTATTGCACCGCGGATGCCGGGATGATCGATGCAGATGGTTATATCTCGATCATGGCTAGGACCGATGACATCATCAACGTCGCGGGCCACCGCCTATCGACGGGTGCCATGGAGGAAGTATTGGCGGAACATTCGGACGTGGCGGAATGCGCGGTCATCGGGGTTGAAGACCAACTGAAGGGGCAATTGCCCGTGGGCTTCTTGGTCCTGAACGCCGGTACGTCCGCGGCTGGCGCCGATATCGTCGGCGAGGTGGTGCATATGGTCCGTGACCGAATCGGACCTGTAGCCGCCTTTAAACAGGCCGTCGTGGTGGAGCGTTTGCCGAAGACACGTTCGGGTAAAATACTACGCGGGACCATGCAGGCCATTGCCGACAACAAGGAATGGAAAATCCCGGCGACTATCGATGACCCGGTAATTTTGGAAGAGATCGACCTAGCCTTACAAACGCTCGGCTATTCCGATGCGAGGCCTTAAGCTCGCAACTGATGCGCGGTGAACGGCCTTTGTAAAACGCATTTACGTTTCCTCGCTCCAGCTCAGGGGGCATGAGTTTCTCGACTTCGCCTGGGTCAGTGGTGATGCGGCCTTGACGCCGCCTGCAGGAATGTCGAACCTAATCTCAGGTCTTAGAAGTAAGAGCCTGGAACAGGGCCATCGTCGAAAGACGCATTGCTAAGACAGATTTATAGGTAATAGATCGTACAGATAGGGAGTGAATTATGAGACTTATTATGAAACGGGCGCTGATGGCTTCAGCCGGCGCCATGGTGTTTGCCATGTCCGTATCGGCCCAGGCGGCAGACAAGGTGAACGTTGCCTTCTTCCTTGAGTGGGCGACGCCCAACCAAATTGCCAAGGTCGAAAAAACATACGACAAAGCCATGGGCGTGGGCGTCAATTGGACAGACTTCAAGACCGGCGTTGCTATGACCGAGGCCATGCTGTCGGGCGACATCGATATCTCTTACTCGCAAGGCTTAGCGCCTTTCGTGACGGCGATCCAGCAGGGCGCGCCGTTGAAAATGGTCGGCATTGCGGTCGTTTATGAGGCCAACGATTGTTTCGTGAAAAACGGATCTGGAATTGACGCCTCGAACGCGTCGGAACTGGAAGGCAAGACTGTGGCGGTGCCCTTGAACACGATGGCCGACTATGCTTTCCGTCGCTACATGGCGCATCTGAAGGTGGACACGTCGAAGATGAAGATCGTCGATCAGGCGCCGGCGGATGGCGCCCAGTCCTTAACTGATGGCCTAGTGGACATGGCCTGCATCTTCGGCGGCGCCTCGTCCAAGGCAGCCGGTGAAGTAGGTACGCCCATCATGACCAAGCAGCAGAAGATAGATGCCGGCATCGGCTCCTTCGACGTGATCTCGGTAACGGAGAAGTTCGCCACGGAAAATCCAGAACTGGTGAAGACTTTTCTCGAAGTGACGGAAGAAGCAAATGCCGCCTGGAAGGCCACCGACGCACAGATCGCAAAGGTGGCGAAGGACGCGGGGATGAAAGTGCCGACCACCAAGAAGCAGATGGCCGATTTCATCTTCCCAAGTGCCAAGGAACAGCTTGAGCAGTACTTCAACAAAGGCGGCATTGCGGCATCGGCCGCGTCGTCGTTGGGGTTGGTGTTCTCGGGTGACTCCGATGGCTCGAAAATCGCCAAGACACTTGATGGTTCGTTCCTGAAGTAACGGGAACTTTTTGGATGTGGGGAAGGTCGCTGTTATGCGGCGGCCTTCGCACATTGTCTCCGCCATCATATGACGGGGGGTGTCATGGCTGATCTGGTGTGTGAAGACCTCAACATGGCCTTCACCAATCCGCAGACAGGTGCAGTGGTAGAGGCGCTGAAGAACATCAATTTTACCCTTAAGAAGGGTGAACTGTTGTCCGTTTTGGGGCCGTCCGGTTGCGGCAAGACGACGCTCTTGAACTTGATAGCCGGGTTCCTAAACCCTACGTCGGGCACCACGTCTCTTGGGGGACGGATAATAGATGGTCCTGGCCTGGAGCGCGGTATGGTGTTCCAGCAGGGTGCCCTGTTCGAATGGCTGCCCGTTTCGAAGAACGTTGACTTTGGCTTGCGCATGAAGAGCACAGACCCCGCGCACAGCCGTCAGCTTGTAGAGAAATGGCTTGATATCGTCGGGTTGCAGGGTTTTGGCGATACTCCCACCTATCAATTGTCCGGCGGCATGCAGCAGCGTGTGGCGTTAGCCCGGTGCCTGGTTAACGACCCGGACTTGATCCTGATGGACGAACCTCTCGGCGCCCTCGATGCGCTGACCCGTGAGAAAATGCAATCGCTGGTGCTGGAGCTCTGGAAAGAGACTGGCAAGACGATCATCATCATCACCCACTCGGTTGAAGAAGCCCTGTTGTTGGGCGAACGCCTGTTCGTCATGGCGCCCCGACCCGGTCGAATTCACAAGGAATACAATCTGCCATTCGCTGAGCGCGGCCTCTGCGAAACTCTTCGCGAGATTAAGCAGGACAAGGAATTCAACGAGGTCCGCGAAGAAATTCTGACCATGATTTGGGATATGGAAGAGGAGATCATGGGTCGTGGTTGAGTGGCTTTCTGATAATCGCGCGTGGTTCGCGGCTGTCATCGTAGTCCTCCTGGGGGCGATGTTCATCTGGTCTATCATCTTGGGACGCAAGCAGGCGGTGCTGACGGCTAAGGATGAGGTTTTCGGTGATCCCCAGCGGACTCGTGGCGGCTGGTATTGGGCCCTCTGCGGGGTAGCAACCCTGATGTTGATCTGGTTCTACTTTTCCTGGGGCATTGGACGCGCATACTTTCCAACGGCCGCCAACGAGATGTGCCAAGTGGCTAAGCTAGAAGAAGTAATCTCGCCGATCAAGGCGGCCCTCCCGATCGGCTCGCGCTATTACAAATCCACTCTGCTTGTGGCGCGCAATTCCGACCAGTTGGATGCTGTCGAGGCGGAACTACCCTCGGGCGCTTTCACTAGTCGGGAGCAGGCGAAGTTGAAGGCTCTAACGGGCAAGGTACGAAGTCTCATTGTCAGTTCCTCGGACCCGAAGAATCTCAGCCGGGAGGCGACTAACAAGCTCGATAAACTCGTCTTTCAGTTGGATGCGCTCAGCATGGAACTTCGGGGCGGGTTTGAAGGATTCTCGCCGACGGCTGAAGCTTTAGCTCAACCCAAGTGGGGCACGACCCACGTGGAAATCCCGATTTTGCCGATTACCGCGCGCGGCATGTTGTTTGATAGCGTCGCTACCAAGGCGCGCGAGGTGGCGACCTTATTTCGAAAAATCCGAAATCATCCGCCGGCCAATTTGACCATCATCGCCGACGTTAAGGCGCGGATCGCCAAGTTTAAGAAGGTAAACACCGCCGGTAAGTTTGATCAGAAGACCAGTGCGGTTCGCGCCGCGTATGTAAAGGCCGTGGAGCGTATTTTCCGACGTCTCGATGACGGAACCATTTTCCCTGCCAATTCTCTAGATGGCGTCAATGGCGCCATTATCGGATTGGATGCTGCCCGGGATCATGCCCGCGGCAGCCTCGGCACTATAGAGGCAATCTTCTTCCCCGGCGTCGGCGTGGTCAAATCGCGGACCCAATGCACGGAACAGGGTTCCGCCCGATGGTTACCAAAGCCGATGGACGTGATCGCTACGTTCTTCAAACTGGCGAACCCAGATATCGAAGGCGGTGGCGGTTACAAGGGCGTGCCGCTCTTGTGGTGGAAGTGGCTACCGGTCGCCGACCTTGTCGATTTCTTTACGCCGGACTGGATCGCCGACCTGTGGCCTGGCGATTACTCGCGGCACGGAACAGATGGGACGATTTCGCCCAACTTCAAAGATAGGCTGCTCGATTTCGCGCGTGGTGAATTATATTTGGGATCAATCCCAGTTCTGGATGGGCACTTGTGGGATTCCGTGTTCCGGGTCCTGGTCGCTATGGGGCTGGGCATCTGCCTTGGCGTGCCGCTGGGGCTATTCATGGGAGTTTCCCGGTTCTTCAAATCGTTCTTCGATCCGTTGATTGAGCTTTACCGCCCCGTGCCGCCGTTGGCCTGGGCGCCCCTGATTCTGACCATTTTCGGCATTACCGACGACGGCAAGGTCTTCCTGTTGTTCATGGTGGCTTTTGCTATCATGGTTATATCAGCCCGAACTGGAGCGTCGGGAACGCAACTTTCAAAAATCCGGGCCTCGCACTCGCTGGGGGCGTCGGACCGGCAAATCATGTGGAACGTGATCCTGCCTAATGCGCTTCCCGAGATCCTTACCGGCGTTCGCATTGCCATCGGTGTATGCTGGGGCACCTTGGTGGCGGCGGAGATCCTGGCCGGTACGACTGGCGTTGGGTTTATAGAGAACATTGCGCGCACCGTATCGGATTATGAACTCATTTGGGTGACGATCCTGATCATGGGCGTGTTGGGCTTGCTGTTCGATCTGATCATGCGCTGGGTCATTGACAAGACCATTCCCTGGCGCGGCAAGGGCTAAAACTCCTGAGATGTGTTTGACTATCGCCAGAGGCAAAGTATGTCCAGCATAGGCCATGGCGAGGATTTTGCCCTTTGGAGGGGAGTGGCTGATCCGCGCCCAGTCGAACGCCGCGTCTCGCAAAGAGGGGAGCTTATGCGCTGCGAGGTTTGCCGCAAGACAACTGGCGACCATCGGTGGTCGCCGGTCTGACTAGGATTATCACGCCTTTCTCCGCGGAGGCTCGCGACACAAGGATAGCGGCGCATAGGGCCATGCGTTAGAATTGCTGGAGCTTGATTATGTTCAATCCATTTATCATACATTCGATAGTAGCGGTGTTATTTAGTCGATATGGCACCAGCTTGACAAAGGGAGCTTGAAGATGGCCGAACAATCCGCGTTGATCGTCGGAGCCGGTCCGGGCCTAAGCGCTTCGGTAGCGCGGAAGTGCGCCAAGCGTGGGATGGCAGTTTCACTGGCTGCCCGGGATACGGCGAAGCTCGCGGACCTGGCGTCGGAAATCGGCGCTGCGAGGTTTGCCTGCGACGCCAGCGACCCGGTCTCCGTCGCAGATCTGTTTGCTCGATTGGATGCTACCACTGGCACCCCGAACCTCGTGCTCTACAACCCCAGCTACAGACAGCGCGCGCCGTTCCTCCAACTTGACGTGGAGGAAGTGCGCAAAACGTTGATGATTTCGTGCTACGGCGGCTTTTTGGTGGGCCTGGAGGCGGTGAAACGCATGACTGTTGTGGGCGAAGGTGCCATATTTTTTACCGGCGCGTCGGACAGCGTGAAGGGGTACAAGCAGTCGGCGCCATTCGCCATGGGCAAGTTTGGTCTGCGGGGACTGGCCCAGAGTATGGCCCGCGAGCTCGCACCTCAGAACATCCACGTGGCGCATTTCATCATCGACGGCGGTATTGAGAAGGACAACGATCCCCGTGCCGAGATGCGCGGTAACGGCGGCCTCCTAAATCCTGACGCGATCGCCGATACTTACATGCATATTTATGAGCAGCACCGTACGGCGTGGACCTGGGAAGTTGAGCTACGCCCCTGGGTCGAAAACTTCTGAGCCGTTTGCGGGAATGATAAACCAGCGTATAGTCCGCTTATGAGTAAAGAAAACGCCAACGCCTTCATCAGCTACTGGGACGGGCAGGGCCCGTCCCAGGATCCAGACATGAAGGATCCCGAACCCGAATTCATCGTCCAACATGCGAACGGGCTCGGCTTCAGCTTTTCCATAGATGATCTGAAAAGCGTATTGAACACCCGAATCTGCAGTGCGGAGAGCTTGCCGCGGCCGTGGGGTTGGGCGGTGGCGCGAAAAATGGGACTGGTCCGCACCTGATGGACCTGCCGGTGCGTCAATATGTCGACGTGGATGGCATCAATATCTCCTATCGTCAGGCCGGGTCCGGTCCTGATCTCGTCTTGTTGCATGGTCTGGCCGGCAACGCCCGAACCTGGCAGCGCCAGTTTGAAGCCTTCGCCGACCAATTCCGGATCACCGCATGGGACGCACCTGGGTATGGGGAATCGGACATGGTTGCGACGGAAGTCGAGACCTACGCCGATACCCTGGCGGCGTTTACGGCGGCGCTCGGTATTGACCGGTTCATCCTGCTTGGCCACTCCATGGGCGGCATCGTTGCCGGGAATGCGGCTGGACGCTACGCGGACCGGGTACGGGGCTTGATTCTGTCGTGTACCATGTTGGGGCGCAAACAAACCAAGGGGGCGCCGCTGGGCGAAAAATACCTGGCTCGCCTGACGCAGTTGGATGAACTGGGCCCTTTGGAATACGGCCGCGCCCGGGCTAAGAGTATGACCGCGCCGGGCTGTGATCCGGCAATCCTTGAGCATTTTTCCGGGATAGCTGCCGAGACCAGAAAGGACGGCCTGGAGGCCGCCGCGCGGATAATCTCCGAAGCGGATAACGAACCGGTGTTCGCTGGCCTGTCCATGCCCGTTCTAGTGCTAGCCGGGGACGTTGATCAGACCGTGACCAAGGACTTTACTGAAGCGATGATTGCCGCCGTTCCCGAGACCGTGCCCGTCCTCCAGACCCATTACTTACCTGGCGTCGCCCATGCGCCCTACATGGAGAACGCGGACGCCTACAACGCCATGCTCTTGGGTTTCCTGACCACCCTCAGATAAAGCCACTGCGGGTCAGCCCGTCCCAGATTAACTTTGTGCCTGAGATGAATAGGACTAGGTAGACGATGATGTAAAACGTCTCCTGCGGGATAACATTGACCAGCTTCCAGCCGAGGAACACGCCCAGCGGCGCGAAAGGTGCCAGCAAGAGCGACGTTGTAACGTTCTCCACCGTGAACTGGCCTAGCCAAAAGTAGGAGACGAATTTCATCTGGTTGACCAAAAAGAAAAACATCACTTGAGTACCGACGAAAATACGGGGAGCCAGTCGTTGGGGAACAAGGTAGAACTTCATTGGTCCGCCACCGGCATGCGCCACGAAACTAGTGAACCCGGAAAGACCGCCGCACAGGATCCCGAGGACACGGCCCCGCCTGGTCCCTCCGTCAGCTGCTGTTTTCTGAGTGAAATAGGTCAGAGCAAAGAACATGACGATGACGCCCAAGAGAATCCGTATCAAGTTTTCATCCACGTATTTGTAGGTCAAGGCGCCGATCCCGACGCCAGCAACTGCGCCCGGCAGCAGCACCACCAGATTGCCGCGGTGCCAGTTCCTTCGATAACCCCAAATATTAATTAGATCGATGACCACCAAGATCGGCATCATGATTGTCACCGCTGTGACGGGCGAAATGAAGGCCGCCATCAACGGCACCGATAACTGACCCAAGCCGCCACCCAGCCCGCTTTTCGAAATACCGGTAATGATTACGGCAAAAATGGCCACGGCGTAAAACGCCGGTTCAAGAGTTAAGAGAGAGATCGGGGCTTCCGCCATGGCGAGGCGTTCTGGACTTTGGCCTAGGCGGGGGTAAGCTGGGCATTCGAGTCGGCGAACAGCTGGATGTTGCCTTCCATGTCATAGGGCTGTTCTATAAGGGTTTCCGCGTCCCATTCGCTGCGGCCCGGGCCGAAAAAGTCACCACCGTACACGTGAAGCGCTCCGGTCAGGCGTGGGATCGGGTTGGTGACTGAATGGACGATGTCCTTACCCAGGGGTGCCACGTCGCCAGCGCCAATGGCTTCTGCGCCTGCGGCTTCAATCCGAGTTTGTGGACCATCCTTGATCTTGCGCCAGAAAATATTGTCCTCGCGGCCCGTGTAGATACCGATAACGGCCCACATCTTATGGTCGTGGGGTTTCAGGGTCATCATTGGGCCCCACACGAGATTGAGGATCGTCAATTTGTCGGAAACGAACAGCTTGTTTACGCCTGCCTCGGTCGGTTCGCCCAGCCCCTTAAGGACATCGTTTGGGTTGGAGACGACGCGCCCGACCAGTTCCTTCACCGCGATGTGGCTGTCGTTCTCTTCCACGGCCCGTTCACATTCCCCGATGAATTGATCAAGATCGAACATAAAACTTGGCTCCAAACAATCAATTTAAAATCAATAACATAGAGAAAGACCCCAGTATTTCCAAGGTTTGGCGTTCGCGTTAGGGTGTGAATGAAATAACAAAACTCTGACGTATAGAGGAAAGCCCATGTCCACCCCGACCGTCGAGGTTCCCGGTGTTCTCAAGCGTTATGATCCGGAGGGCGAGGCCTTGCCGTTGATGTTTGACTCGCCTCATAGCGGCAATGTGTACCCTGAAGATTTCGCACACTCCTGTCCTCGCGATAAGATCTTGTGGGGTGAGGACGCCTTTGTAGATAAGTTATTCGATCATACTCCGGGGCACGGCGCGTGGTTTCTGGCCTGCCAATTTCCCCGCACCTACATCGATCCGAACCGTGCCTTAGTCGACCTGGACGCTGCTATGATTGAGGGTGATTGGCCGGATCCTGTTGAGGTGACGGAAAAGACGCACCGGGGTATTGGCCTGATCTGGAAGCGAGCTGACGATGAACACGTATTCTATGATCGGTTATTAAGCCAGACCGAGGTCCGATACCGGATCGCAACCTACTGGCGGCCCTATCAAGATCAGATGGATCACATGGCGGATACCATTCGGGAACGGTGGGGGCGACGCTGGCACGTGAATTGCCATTCCATGTATTCACCGGCTTATGCGGCACGGCTGAACGATCCTTATATGCCGTCGACTGATATTATCTTGGGCGATAGGGATGGCGCCACATCGGGTCGCGAGTTTACCAACCTGTTTGCTGAATTCCTAATCGATGAAGGCCTCAGCGTTGCCATCAATGATCAATTCAAAGGCGTTGAACTAGTACGCCGCTACGGCGACCCGATGGGCGATTGCCACAGTGTCCAAATTGAGATCGATCGTGGTATTTACATGGACGAATGGGAGATGGTCCGTAAGCCGGGCTTCGCCGCTCTTCGTGATAGCCTCAACCGGGTTGTCGTTAAGCTTGCCGACTACGTTCGCGCCCAGATCTAGCATCTGACGGGAATTTTGATGACCCTGGCCATCACCTTTGCGCTGCTCAGCCTTGTTGCCGCCGGATGCTTGGACGTTTCATTTAAGCGGTACTCCAGAAAAGCCCGATCGCGCGGTGTTTACCTTGCCATGTGCGGCTTGGTTTGGACCGGCCTGCAAGCCACCTATTTCGTTTTTCAGAACGTCGCCCTGGTATTTGACGCGGTGACTCTTAGCTACGGTGCGGCTGCGGGCATTATCCTTGCCTTAGCTAATCTTGTACTTGTTGAGAGTTTGACTCATTTAAACGTGAGCCTAGGGTCCACTATTTACAGACTGAACACAGTTGCGGTCGTGGTTCTGTCGTTGGTGATTTTGGAGGAGCCCATAAATGCGTGGAAGGCCTTCGGCGTGATAATGGCGGTCGGCGCCGTCTGGATGCTCTATGACCGCACGGCCGATCGAACTTTGCAGGGTGGGTTCGTACTCTTTGTGTGGTTGGCAGTAATGGCATCGGCCCTGCGCGCCATCTTTGCTATCGTCGCAAAGCTCGGCTTGGTCGCTGGTGCTCATACAGAAACAGCGCTGCTCATTTACGCCATGTCATGGATACCCGCCGGTCTTGTTTATGCAATCTGGCGTGAGGACAATGTACGGGTGACTATGCCGAAGATTGCCTATGGCGCGATTTCAGGAACATTGTTGTGTTTGACGGCCAATTTTATCATCGCCGCGATTGCCAAGGGTGATGTTAGCACAGTGGTGCCCATCGCAAATCTCAGCTTTGTCGTTTCTCTGATCCTGTCCGCCGCCATGGGGATGGAATTATTTACGCGCCGGAAGGCCGAAGCCATGGTGCTGGCTGGCGTTGCCATCCATCTGCTCGCTCAAGGCTAGGCCTAAACGTATCTCTTTAATTGAAATTCTGAGGTGTTGATCAAATGGCTCTCTTGATGACGGTATAGAAAAAAGATTAGATATAACAGCGGTCCGCGTTTTCCGAGGAGATTTTTAATGGCCCCCGATGCTTCTGCGCTGTTCCACGAGGCACCCGCCCATGTCGCAACGACTTTGCACTTCTTCGTTCCCGACGGCGAGAAGCCGAAGGTGCTAATGGCCGACGACTACACCAAGGAAAACCGGCGCACTGGCACTTTTCGCGATGAACCGGTAAGGATTCATAATTGTCGCTATGCCGATCCGGCTCCGGCCCTGGAGCGTGAGGGCTTTGAATTAGTTGAGCATATTTCCGACGTCAGAAATTTTTATGACGAGGAGAAGATTGCCGTCTACCATTACCCAGAAATTATTCGCCTCCTCAAGGAAGCCACCGGCGCAATCGACGTCCATATCTTCGATCACACGCTGCGTGTCCAGGACGCGGACAAGCGCAATGCCAATGACACCCGTGGTCCCGTGCCCATCGTGCACAACGACTATACGGAGAAATCAGGCCCGCAACGCATCACCGATCTTATGGCGCCGGATCGGGCGGAAAAATTTCTCTCGGGCCGTTTCTCCCTGGTCAATGTCTGGAGGTCCATCGGCCCCGACGTGCAGCGCCTTCCGTTAGCCGTCGCCGACGCACGTACCATGGTCGAAGGTGATTTCGTTGCTACGGACATGGTCTATTCGGACCGGTTGGGAGAGATTTATCAGATCGCTGGAAATCCCAACCAGCGCTGGAATTATTTCCCGAACATGACCCGTGACGAGGTGTTGCTTCTGAAGTGCTTCGACAGCGCACATGACGGCCGTGCCCGCTATACCGCCCACGGCGCCTTCGAGGATCCGAGCGTACCCGTCGACACGCCACCGCGCGAGAGTCTAGAAATCCGGACGCTGTTAAGCTTCGCTTAGATCGTCGTTGGTGCTCAACAGCAAGCTGTGCATGTTAGCACGGTCAAAGTTTTCTAGTTGAGAAGGGCCAACAATAATAATCATTCGTCTAAGTTTCTTACTTTATTAATCTTTTGCTCCTCTGGTGAAGACGCTACTCTTTTTTTCTCTTGCGGCAATGAAATTTTCTTCTTCAATATTGCGATCTTTTTTTCTTCAGGATCCATACTACTCTTCCTTTATAAAAACCAAATTCCAACCACGTGGATATGTAACGCGGACGAAATACATGCGCAGTTCTATTCTCACTGGCTATATCCCTCCGTCTCCCTGACGACCCGCATCAGTCGGTCAAGACAGTCCTGGCGGTTAGCTTCATAACCGGTGTTTTCCCACCAGGCTTCAACGCGCCCCAAGATTGTCCCGACCATTGGTCCCGGGCGCAATCCCAATGCTAGCACGTCGTTGCCGGAAATCGGGAAGTCTGGGGGTATCCACACCGCGCATCGCTCTAATAGGCGAATGAAGGCCTCGGTGCGCTGGCGGGGCAGACGGGTCACACCGATCAATTCCCTTGCCCATGCAAGCAAAGCCAGGTCACGGACCCGACCTCCGCCCAGGCGCCGGATGGCGCGTTTTTCACTGGCATCACCCATGTCTGCGGTGACCTTCTCCCCCGGAGCGCAGAGCGCGGCAAGGCGTTCGCGCTGAACATTGGAGAGTTTCAAGTTATCTGCTACCCGGTTGGCGCCGGCCCGGTCCGTATCCAGAAGCGCCGCCAAATGGCGAATGGCGTCTGGTTCCACCTTGTCGACGTTGATGGCCCGTGTTTCCAGCCAATTGATGAAACGCAGGATGCTGATCTCGCCGGCCTCGGGAAGGATTTGGTCCAGAACCTGTTCGCCGCGCATCTGGGCGCAGATTCCGGCCGGATCGGCAACTAGAAGTATTTTTAGCAATTCATCACGGATGCGTTCGCTAGATAGGGTCTGAAGTTTTTCGGCGCTAGCGCGGCAGGCTGCCGTGGCGTCGGGGTCCATGTCGCCTCGACCGAAAAGGCCATGGAAACGAAAAAACCTGAGAATGCGCAGGTAATCTTCCTTCACCCGGTCGTGGGCGATGCCGATGAACCGGACCCGCCCGTGCGCCAGGTCGGAGATGCCGTTAAAAGGGTCAAACACCGCTCCATCGGGCGAGGCGGACATCGCGTTGATAGTAAAATCTCGGCGCTTGGCGTCCCCGATCCAGTCGTCTGTGAAGTCCACGGTGGCGTGGCGGCCATCAGTTTCCACGTCGCGCCGTAGCGTCGTGATTTCAAAATAGGCCTTGTCGATGACGGCAGTGACCGTGCCGTGTTTCAGGCCAGTAGGGATCGCCTTGATGCCGGCAACCTCCAGAAGCGCCATGACCGTTTCCGGCCGGTCGGGGGTTGCGATGTCAATGTCGGTGACTGGCCGAAGCGCGATAGCATCACGTACGCAGCCTCCGATGAAACGTACCGAAGAGCCCTGCGTTTCCAGCGCGGTGACGACTGCCCGCGTGGCCTCCCCTGATATCCAGTCCTGCATAGGCAATTGACCGGTTGTCGTGATGGCGTTGGAAAACAGCGACACCGGTCGTCACTTGAAGGAAGGAGGGATAATATTCCCGTCCTCGTAACGAGGGGATTGGTATCCTCCCTCACCGGGTGCCACACCGGAGGCCACGGCGATCCAGGTCAAGGACCCTGCCATCAAAAGAAAACCAATGACTACCGAAATGAACATGTGGGTGCGCTCTATAATGGGACTTTCTTCGCCGTGTTTTACGGCGCGCCGGCGTCGCCACCACATGTAGGTCAGGTAAATTGCCACGGGCAAAACCAAGGGCAAAACGTAGTTGAGAAGAATGCGGCTCATGATGCAAAACGGGCTCCAGCGTCCTCAGGGCTCTGAAAGGATTTGATAGAGATTTACTAGCATCCCTGCGGTGGCGCCCCAAATATAATAACCGTTATAGGGCATGGCATAGAATTTTCGTGTTTCACCTTGAATTTCGCGGCTATGGCACTTGTGGTTGACGGGATCCATGAGAAACGTCAAAGGCACCTCGAAGACCTCAGCCACTTCGAAGTCGTCGGGTTTGATGTCGAACGGAGGCGTGACTAGGCCGACCACCGGGGTCACGGAAAACCCGGAGCGGACCCGGTATTGGTCTAATCGTCCGAGCAAAATGATGTGACGCCGATGTAGGCCCACTTCTTCCTCCGTTTCCCGGAGTGCTGTTTCCTCGGGACTGTCGTCGTCGGGGTCCACGTGGCCACCGGGGAAACTGATCTGACCGGGATGATGGGCCAAGTGGTTGGTTCGTTGGGTGAGCAGCGCGGTAAGGCCGTCTTCACGCTCTACAAGTGGCACCAGAACGGCCGCCGGTACCAGCGTTGTATGATCGTCCATGCCCGCGTTGAAGTTGTGGTCGCCACGGTCTGAGTCCGGTCGAGCCTCGCGGTCGCGCAAGCGTTCGATGATCAGGTCTCTATCCACGCCGTCTCCTTTGTGGCAATGTCGGCCCTTGTGGAAAATTATTTTTTCTCGAGCGCGTCGCCGATCACATGAAAGGCACCAGCGCTCCATACCCCTAAGACATGCGCCCCATCGACTGTTTGTTCAACCGCCAAGTCAGCGAGGTCGTAGAAGACGGCCCGGCTTAGGCGTGCCTCAAGGCCGTGATCCAGGCGAAGATAAGGAGAGGGCTCGGCGGTTTCCGAATTCACCTTGACCCGCAGCGCATGTTCTAGCGAGAGAGTATATATGGTTTCCACAATAGTTTGGAACCGAATGGTCTGTTCAGCGCCTTCACCTTCTATCTCAAGATCGACAATCAAATGTGCGGCATCGTCGACTCGTACCGGTGCGATTTCGACTGGTGTAATCAACCAATGGTTTCCGGCATCGTCGCGCCGAAGCATTGACGAAAATAGCTTCACCAGGTCTTTACGAAGGATTAAGGAGCCTTGATGATGCCAGGCCCCATGACGGTCGATATGCATCCCAATGTCACCACATACACGTTGTCGAGACGTGGGCGAAATCCCCACTGGCAATTGAATTTCTGCAGCGCCATGATCACGTCCTACGAAGCCCCGTGACAAATTGGTGAGGTCTGGTTCATTTTTAGTCATAATCGTCCCAACACACTTTTTCGAACCCAGGAGACGCGCCCGTGAACGCCAACGTTGACACCATGGACAAGGATAATAAATCCTCGGAGGTAATCAATTCCGAAGCAATGCTGGAAGGCGTCGACAAGCTCGGCTGTGACATGACCACCGTGTATCAGGCCATTGGCAAACACATCTACGGTCAAGACCGCGTTATTAAGGAAACTCTGGTTACCCTTTTGGCTGGCGGCCACCTATTGCTCATTGGCGTGCCCGGCCTCGGCAAGACTAAGTTGGTCGAAATCCTGGGCACCGTCCTCGGCATGGATTGCCGGCGGGTGCAATTCACGCCAGATCTCATGCCGGGAGATATTTTAGGTTCGGAAGTTCTTGAGGGATCGGATGCCGGTCGACGGACGTTCCGTTTCATTCGGGGCCCCGTTTTTTGCCAGATGCTGATGGCTGATGAAATCAACAGGGCCAGCCCAAGGACCCAATCGGCGCTCCTCCAGGCCATGCAAGAACACCGCGTCTCCGTGGCTGGAGAATATCATAATCTGCCGTCCCCTTTCCATGTCTTAGCGACGCAAAACCCTTTGGAGCAGGAGGGTACATACCCGCTGCCGGAAGCTCAACTGGACCGCTTCTTCATGCAGGTTGACGTAGACTATCCGGACCTGAGCGCGGAGCGCGACATTCTGGTCAATACAACGGGCGCCGATGAGGTTGAACCCGAGCGTGTAATGAGCCCAGATGAATTAATCGCCGGCCAGGCCCTGGTGCGCCGCGTTCCTGTTGGTGAGAGGGTGGCCGAGGCTATTCTGACGCTGGTCCGCGCTGGACGGCCGGAAACATCCGATCTGAAAAACGTCTGCGAACACCTGTCTTGGGGACCTGGTCCGCGGGCGAGCCAGGCGCTCATGTTGGGCGTACGCGCTCGCGCTGTAATGGACGGCCGGCTGGCGCCCAGCGTCGATGACGTGATTGCCCTGGCCCATCCCATCCTCCGCCATCGCATGGCGCTGAACTTTGCGGCGCGAGCCGAAGGCGTGACCTTGGCGTCGATTATCGACGGCCTATGCGAGCGAATTGGCTAAGCCGACCAATTGAACAATATTGGCTTAGGGCAAGGAGAAGCCATGTCACCGCGTTGGCGTTTGAGGGATTCTCAAAAGGGTGGCTCTCATAATCGGGCCGAGCAACTGGCGACATCCATGCCGCCGCTTTTGGTTGCGGCGGAACGCGTCGCGTCCACGGTATACCAGGGAGTGCACGGTCGGCGGCGTGTTGGGCAGGGCGAAACCTTCTGGCAGTTTAGGCGCTATGAGTTCGGGGACTCGGTGCAATTGATCGACTGGCGGCAATCGGCCAAGTCCGATCCCGTATATGTGCGCGAAACCGAATGGGAAGCGGCCCAAAGCGTTTGGTTGTGGCCGGACGGATCTCACTCCATGGCCTTCCAGTCCGGTCCGGGTA
>MDTG01227684.1_pt1 | contig 32416 bp, 23 predicted proteins | sample 811421 | NCBI WGS metagenome assembly MDTG01 (sample SAMN05326645, study PRJNA326480) | marine metagenome | isolation source: seawater | place: Pacific Ocean: South East | collected 2011
AAGCCCTCGGGGTGGATCACCGCCCGATGCCCAGGCCCGATTCAATCGGCTTCCCGATGGCCGGGACCGATTTGCAGCGTGGCCTTGGTCTCTGCTGGTGCGGTTTCCACAACATCTTCCTCGTCTACGAACAGGTCTCGTCCAGTTGGTCGTGCTACGACAACAACGAGTGGTCGATGGCCGAGTTCAACTACTATCTGGACCTCCACCGGTACACCGCGGATGACGGGACCTGGAACGCCCCGAACTCGACGGACGAGCTCGCGGGATTCACCTCCAGCTCGTCCTTGAATTCCGTGTACGGACCCGGATCAGGATGGGGATCCTCGACCCTGGCGGTCAACTGGAGCTGGTCCTCGGGATGCGGCAGGGTGTCGGAGGCCGACATCCACATGAACCCTGCGGTGGCGTGGCGATACCGATTCGAGGATGCGTTCCAAGGCTCAAGCAACGAGTTCTTCTACGACCCGATCATGATGCATGAAATGGGTCACACGCTCGGACTCGAGCGAAGGACCTGCAACGAGGACTATCAGTTCGACCGCAACACGATCATGTCCGCGGGATCGAACGGATTCGTCGAAACCGGCCGCGGTCTCCATCGTCGCGATGCCAAGGTCCTGCGAATTATCTACGACGACGAACTGGGCGAGGCCAACACCATCTCCCGGACTGACATGGGCGTCGAGTCCTGGTACATGGACGGCGGGATCATAAACGGGGACATCCTGCAGTCCACGGTCCAGCAGGGCGACACGATCACCATGCGCAATCTCGTGGTGGAGAACGTCTCGACCTGGGACGTCCCGAACGTCAGGGTTCGTTGCTACTTCTCCAGGAACATGACCATCAGCGAATCCGACTACCAGTCAGACACCGACTGGTACGGTTGGTCGAACTTCGCCTACGACACCGACGTCAGGACGAACCTCGACTGGAAGGTTCCGAACGACCTGCCTCCCGGCGACTACTACGTCGGTGTCATCGTGACCTACAACGGCGGCAGCTACCGGAGTGACGGGGTCTGGGGGAACAACGCGACGTTCTTCCCCGACAAGATCACGGTCACCGAAGGGGATCCGCCCGTGTGGCAGGTCATCCCGATCCCACTCGACTGGTTGCTCTACACGCAGTTCTACGTGAACACCGCCGCCGCGGGAGACGGTCCCACCCCTCCGAACTGTCCCGGGGCGGGTCCTGACAAGGCGTTCGTGTTCGAGGCGCCGGCTTCCGGCAAGTTCGAGCTCACTCCGAGCGACTTCATGGAAAGCGAGACCTTCGGAGGCCAGAGGATCATCACCTCGGCCTGCGACACCAACAACGAGATTCTGGCTTCGAACTGCGACACCAGTGCGAGCAATCCGCTCGTCTTCGAAGTCCAGCCCGGTCGCGAGTACCGGATCCGGATCTACACCACCGACGGCCAGCCCGTCGAGGGATGGTTCAACGGACGACTCGTGCCCGACATCGATTTCGGATCCGCTCCTCAGCTTCCGATCGAGTGGACTCAGGGTCAGGATCAGCTTCTCGGCCAGGAGTTCGGTGATCCCGTGATTCTGCCCTGCGCCGGCCAGACCGACTTCGGTCGCTGGTACGTCTACACCCCGCCTGTCGATGGGCTGATGCTCGCCAACACCTGTGGATCCGAGACCGACTTCCCTTCAGTGGTCTCGATCCACAAGTTCGAACCCGGGACTCCGGTCATCGGCTGCGGATCCTTCACGGACGGCGATTGTCCGGACTCCTTCGGGGCTCGGGCCACCGTCAACGTCGAACGTGGTATTCCCGTCCTCGTACGGGTCGCTTCGGCGGACAACCCCGGTCGTTTCAAACTCGACATCACCATGGAGGATGCCGAGGGACAGGACATCAAGTGCGACAACGCGCCTCGGATCGACCAGCCCGGCGTGTACGTGGTGAGTGGCGTCAATTCGATTCCGAACGACGTCGTCAACTGCGAAGGCGATGCATCGCCGCGTTCGGGGACCTGGCTTGAAGTGTCCGTGCCATCGAGATCGGAACTGGTCGTCACTCCGTGCTCGGACCTCGGTGGCGTCTCGAATTCACGGATGTCGGTTTTCATCTTCGGAGATGACTGCGACAACCTGGATCCGATCGCCTGCGACAACTTCCCCTGCACGGAGGGTGGAGCCGTCGCCGAGGTCGCCGCGGGAACCTACCGGGTCTTCTTCCAGACCGACGATGCCGCGGAGATCGTGGTCAAGATGAACGATCTGCCCTGCTTCGGTGATGTCAATGGCGATGGGATCGTCAATGCGGCGGACCTTGGGCTGCTGCTCGGCACCTGGGGAGCATGCAACGACTGCCCCGAGGATCTCGACGGCAGTGGGGCGGTCGATGCGGGGGATCTCGGTCTCCTGCTTGCGGCCTTCGGCGACTGCCCCTGAGAACGGATTCCACTGGATCTTCACGGCCTCCGTCCCTCGTGGCGGAGGCCGTTTTCATTCCCAGGGGACTCCCGGAGAATGGCCGGGATCCTGAAAATCCGGTTTTAGAGCTCCGGGCCCGTGGTTGTTCCGTTTCGAGCCGGAATCCCGAACCCGCCGAGGTATCCATGGCGTACTGCCATGTCGATGGTCGTGGTCGGCGGCATTGGATCTTCAGGGGAACCGGAGTCGAGATCATGAATATCAACGAAACCCGTTCTCTCGGACTGGTCTCTGCGCTCTCCATGGCGATGGCCGGTCTGACGTTCGCGGATGTCACGGTCACCTATGACGTGGATGAGTCATGGGCCGATGGCTTCTCGGGTTCGATCCTGATCGACAACGGAGGCCCTTTGGAGATCACGGGCTGGGAGCTCACCCATCGAGATGGCCCGGTCATCGGTCAGCTCTGGAATGGAGACTGGTCCCAGTCCGGTGGACAGACCATCATCACCGACCTTGATTGGAACGCATCGATTCCAGTTGGCGGGTCGATCCAGATCGGCTATTCGGGAGTCGGCTCTTTCATCGCGAGCATCTCCGACGTCACTCTGAACGGGATGTCGGTGGCGGTCTCCTATGGTCCCGGAGCTGGACCCGGCGAGGATGGTGATGACGGAGGGGATGAGGGGGGTGGCGGCGATGGTGATGACGGAGGCGATGAGGACGGTGGCGGGGGTGGTGACGACGGAGGGGATGGGGGCGGTGACGATGGAGGCGATGAGGGTGGAGAAGAGGGAGACGGCCACGACGAAGGTGAGGATGGGGATCCGGGGCCGGCGACGTGCCTGGCGGACCTCGATGGTTCGGGATCCGTGGATGGTGGGGACCTTGGAATCATGCTTGGTTCATGGGGGGTCGATGATCCGGCTTCCGATCTTGATGGATCCGGGGTCATCGATGGAGGCGACCTCGGGATCATGCTCGGAGCCTGGGGGCCATGTCCTGAAGTCCTCGATCGCCGGGTCGTCGCCTACTACATCGAGTGGGGGACCTACGGTCGGAACTACCAGCCGGACGACATTCCCTGGGAATCGATCACCCACCTGAACTACGCCTTCGCGGACATCGACCCCGGCGGACGGATCGCTCTCTTCGACACCTTCGCCGCGGTCGAGAAAAGCTTCCCCGGCGACAGCTGGGATCAGCCGATTCGCGGACTGATCAATCAGATCAACTTCGTGCACAAGCCGCTGCATCCGCATGTCCGGACCCTGATCTCCGTCGGGGGGTGGACCTTGTCCGGTCGATTCAGTGACGTCGCCCTGACCGCGGAATCACGGCGGGTGTTCACCGAAAGCTGCATCGATTTCATCAGGACCTACGGTTTCGATGGAGTCGACATCGACTGGGAATATCCGGTCGAAGGCGGGATGCCGGGCAACATCTATCGCCCCGAGGACGGCGCGAACTACACGCTCCTGCTGCAGGAGCTCAGGACCCAGCTTGATGCCGCCGGTGAGGAGGACGGAACCGCCTACGAGCTTTCCATCGCCGCCCCCGCGGGATACGACAAGTTGAGGCATCTGGAATGTGCCGAGATCGGTGAGATCCTCGATTTCATGAACATCATGACCTACGACATGCGTGGGGCCTGGGATCTCACCCGGACCGGTCATCATGCCCCCCTCTACGAGAATCCGAACGAGACCGGCTCGGCGGAGATCAGGGAGAAGTACAACGTCGACTGGGTCCTGCAGGAGTACCTCCGGCAGGGCGTGCCGGCGACCAAGATCGTGATGGGGATACCGATGTACGGTCGGGCCTGGGGGGGAGTGGGATCAAACGTCGACGGGGGACTCTTTGCCCCGGGAGGTTCGGTCCCTCCCGGAACCTGGGACGACTGGGCCAGCGGAGACACCGGAGTCGATGACTTCGATGCTTCCGGAACCGATCGACAGGGGATTCTCCAGCTTCTCGCCGGTGGTGACTATCAGCGGTACTGGGACGACATCTCCAAGTCCCCGTATCTCTATTCGGCGAGCCGACATGGCGGTCATTTCATCAGCTACGAGGATGCCGAATCCCTCGGGCACAAGATCGACTATCTCGATCTGCATGGCCTGGGGGGTGTGATGTACTGGGAGGTGACCGCGGATCGTGGCCGGGAACTGGTGGATCTCATTTCGGATCGGGTGAGGAATCCTGCCCTTCCGTAATCGGGCGAGGTTCCCGAAACAAGACGCCTCCGGCTGAGCGGCCGGAGGCGTCCTTCGTTCTCATGCCAGTGCGAGGGGACTGCTCACTCGCCGCCGACGCCCAGGCCCTGCTCGCCACCGGCCCCTCCGTTGATCCAGGGATTGAATCCTCCCCAGGCTCCATAGGGACCGTAGTGCCCGGGACCGGTGTAGGCGTTCCAGGGGCCGATTCCCTGGGGGCCGACGGGGTTCCCGCCGTTCGGGAATCCCGCATAGGGGCTTGAATAGGCGGGCATCGCTGAATGATGGGGCACCATGTAGGACGCATGGGCGTACCCGGGCACGGTGTGGATCACGCCGTTGGAATGATGATGGTTGTGGACGTGATAGTGGTAGTGGATCTGGGGAGCGATGGCATCCCCTTCGGCTGCCAGTGGATTGACCTCACCGCCCGGGCCGCCGTAGCCCCCCTGGGCACCACCTTCCTCCTCGGGCTTGCCCTTGATCTCGTAGTTCGCATCCTGGAACGGAGCGTTCATGGCGCCGGGAGAGATCCAGGAGTGGCCCGTCTCCGGCGTGTTGCTGCAGCCGACCGTGATGGCGAGGGGCAGGGCGGCGGGGAGGACGAGGACTGATCGAAGGCTGGCCATGGGGTGATGATCCGGATTCCGGACGGGTTTCGAGGAAGCACCGGGTGGGGAAACGGGTCCGGGACCGTCCCCACGCCCATCCATCATCGGCCCGAGCGGGCGGATTGCGCCCGGATTCGCGGAATCCTCCGGGTTGGATCGCTCTCCCGGTCCTGGTCGGCGGTGGGCCTCAGCCCGCATCGGTAGGATGCCCATCCGGCGAAGAACCGTCGCCGATCCCAGCCTTCCCTCTCGGAGTCGTCCATGACCACCGCGACCACCAGCACCCCCGTGGCGGGCACGCCCGGAGATGTTCCTGCCATCGATGCGCTCGCCATCAACACGATTCGAACGCTGTCCATGGATGCGGTGCAGGCGGCCAACAGCGGGCATCCGGGCACGCCGATGGCGTTGGCTCCGGTCGCCTATGCGCTCTGGCAGCATCGACTTCGTTACGACCCCGCTGATCCGATCTGGCCGAATCGTGATCGCTTCGTTCTCAGCAACGGACACGCGTCGATGCTCCTCTACAGCCTTCTCCACCTTGCCGGTGTGAAGGCGGTCGACTCGAATTACGAGATCACCGGGGACCCCGCGGTCTCGCTCGACGACATCAGGGATTTCCGCCAGTTGGATTCGCGGTGTCCCGGTCACCCCGAATACCGATGGACCAGCGGCGTGGAGACCACCACGGGCCCCCTCGGACAGGGCATCGCGACCAGCGTGGGAATGGCGATGGCGTGCCGCTGGATGGGGTCCCGCTACAACCGTCCCGGATTCGATCTCTTCGACCATTCGGTCTTCTCGATCTGCGGAGACGGCTGCCTGATGGAGGGTGTCTCCAACGAAGCCGCCTCGCTCGCGGGACACCTCGGGCTTTCGAATCTCTGCTGGATCTACGACAACAACTCCATCACCATCGAAGGGAAGACCAACCTCGCCTACAACGATGATGTGGCGACCCGGTTCCTCGGTTACGGATGGAACGTCCAGCGAGTCGGCGACGCCAACGACATCGATCGTCTGGTCGACGCCTTCGCCTCCTTCGATGCGACCACCGATCGGCCCACGATGATCATCGTCGACAGCCACATCGGCTGGGGTTCGCCCCACAAGCAGGACACCGCCTCCGCTCATGGAGAGCCGCTCGGTGATGCGGAGATCCGGCTCGCCAAGGCCTCCTACGGCTGGCCCCAGGACGCCAGTTTCCTGGTTCCGGAGGGGGTTCCCGAGCGTTTCCAGGAACTGATGGGAGCCAGGGGCGGTGCGGCTCGCAACGAGTGGCTCGAGACATTCGCCCGCTACGAGATCGAACATCCGGAGCTCGCCCGCGAAGTCCGCGAGATGCAGAAGCGGGAACTGCCCGCCGACTGGGACGCGGATCTGAAGCCCTTCCCCCCTGACGAGAAGGGCATGGCGACGAGGGCCAGCAACGGCAAGGTGCTCAACATGGTCGCGGGTCGACTGCCGTGGCTGGTGGGTGGTTCCGCGGATCTCGCACCCAGCACCAAGACGCTCATCACCGACCCGGCCGCCGGCAGCTTCCAGATGCCGGGCAGTCCCGCGGAGGGTGATTACGGAGGACGCAATCTCCACTTCGGGATTCGGGAATTCGCGATGGCGGCGGCCTGCAATGGGCTCTCGCTCTCGAAGATCCGCTCCTACGGAGCGGGATTCATGATCTTCAGCGACTACTGCAGGGCGGCGATCAGGCTGAGCGCTCTGATGGAGATTCCGGTCGTCTACGTGTTCACCCACGACTCCATCGGGCTGGGGGAGGATGGTCCGACCCATCAGCCGATCGAGCAGATCGCTTCGCTTCGAGCCATGCCGGGGCTTTTCGTCTTCCGTCCTTGTGACGCGAACGAAGTCGCGGAATGCTGGCGGAGCTTCATGCCCATGAAGCACGAACCGGTGGTCCTCGCCCTGTCGAGGCAGGGCCTTCCCACCCTCGATCGGGAGCGATACGCACCGGCCACCGGCGTGAGGCGAGGCGGATACGTGCTTGCCGATCCGGCGGAGGGCGATCCCGAGGTCATCCTCGTGGGAACCGGGAGCGAGGTGCATACGTGCCTCGAGGCCCATCACATCCTGGCGGCCGCAGGAGTGCGAAGCCGAGTGGTGAGTCTGCCCTGCTGGGAACTCTTCGAAACCCAGGACGAGGCGTACCGGGAATCGGTCCTGCCCCGGTCGATGCGAGCGAGGGTCTGTGTCGAGCAGGCGGCGGGATTCGGCTGGGAACGCTACGCGGGCGGCGACGGTGAGATCATCGCCATGAACGGTTTCGGAGCCAGCGCTCCGATCGCGGACCTGCAGAAGCATTTCGGATTCGAACCCGAGGATGTCGTCGCCGCCGCGAGACGAACCATGGCCCGCGTTTCCGGAGGTGGATCATGAGGATCGTCCTGGGTTCGGATCACGCGGGTTTCGATCTCAAGGAGGCGCTTCGGCCCTTCATCGAATCCCTCGGACACGCGGTCACGGACGTCGGGACCCACTCTGCCGACAGCGTCGACTACCCCGACTACGCGGAAAAGGTCTCCCTCGCCGTGATCGGTGGAGAAGCGGACCGCGGGATCATGCTGTGTGGATCCGGGGTGGGGGCGAGCATCGCCGCGAACAAGATCCCCGGCATTCGGGCCGCGAACTGCGAGGATTACTATTCCGCGCACCAGGGTGTCGAGCATGACGCGATGAACGTGCTCGTCCTCGGGGGTCGGATCATCGGACAGGCCCTCGCCGAAGACATGGTCCGGGGCTATCTCAACGCCGAGTACACCGGCGAAGACAGGCACGCCCGTCGTCTGGCCAAGGTGGTCGCCATCGAGACACGGGCGATGGACGGCGGATATTCGCAGGGCTGAAGCCGAGACCATCGAAAGATCGAGGGCCCGGTGGCTGATGCCGCCGGGCCCTCTTCTGTCGTTCCCCACTCCCGGTTCAGGGGGTGGGAGCACCGGGAGCCGTGATCTCGATGAGTTCGACGTCGAAGATGAGCGTCGCCTCGGGGGGAATCGGTCCACGTCCCTGCGGCCCGTAGGCGAGCTGGAACGGGATGATGAGCTTTCGCTTTCCTCCGACCTTCATCGAGCCGACGCCCTCGGTCCAGCCGGGGATGACGCGGTTCAGCGGGAACACCGTGGGCTCGCCTCGATCGACCGACGAATCGAACTTGGTTCCGTCGGTGAGCCATCCGCTGTAGTGGACCTTCACTTCGGCGCTGGGGTTGGCGGGACTGGGTCCGTCGCCCTCGGCGATTTCGTACCACATGAGACCGGTTGCACTGGTCTGGAGTTCCGCGTCGCCGATGTCGTCACCGGGGTAGCGGGGGATCTGTTTGTTGCTCATGATTTCTCCATTGGTGCCGTTGATGACCATGTCGTGCCGCATGCCGTCCGAATAGGTGGTGGCCAGATACTTCACGCCGTCCTTGCCGACCTCGGCCGCGATGCTGGAGCAGGATCCGTTGACCTTGTCGCCCGCGATCTTCGCGGCGGCGGCGATGTCGATCTTGGCCGCGGACAGGCTCTGCTCCATTTCGAATGGATCGGGTGGGAGCGCCGAGTAGTCGTTGCTGGGAACGGACATGATGGTGGCGATCGCGGTGGTGGTCGCCGCAGCGATCAGAAAGGCTGGAAGCTTGAACATGACTGATTCCGTTCGAGGGTTCGTGACGGCGGAGACATCGGTCCGACCGCAGGAGTGGCATCCTACGGGCGTTCGGCGGTACCGTTGGGAGCCATCCCGTTCGAGATCGCACCGGAGCCTCCTCATGCACCGAAATCAGCGTTTCAGCGTCCTCTTCCTGCCCCTGGTGATCGCGGGCATGGCGTGTACCGGCTGCGAGGAGGCGGTGGAGGTCCCTGCCGCCTCGTCCGAACCGGCGGGAGCTCGATCCACCTACGGCAAGGCCCAGGAGCGGGCCGAGAAGTTGAAGGGGGAGATCGATGCCTACCAGCAGGAAGTGTCGAGGCAGGCCGACAGCGTGTTCGACGACACCGCCGCCCGGGCCGCGCCGAGCGGATCCGCGGACTGATCCCCCCCCTGGAGATCAGCCCAGACGGTCCGGATTGAGATCGAGCAGATCGTCGACCACGAAGAGGCCGTCCCTGCGGATGGTCTCGTCGTCGAAACGGATCTCCCCTCCGCCGAAGTCCGAACGCTGGATGCAGACCAGATCCCAGTGGATCTCACTGCGGTTCCCATTGTCCGCCTCTTCATAGGCCTGGCCCGGAGTGAAGTGGAAGCTGCCGGCGATCTTCTCGTCGAAGAGGATGTCCTTCATGGGATGGAGGATGTGCGGATGGAATCCGATCGCGAACTCGCCGATGAAACGGGCCCCCTCGTCGGCGTTGAAGATCTCATCCAGGCGATCACCACCGACCGTGGCCGAGCTTTCCACGATCCGACCTTCCTTGAAGACGAGCCGCACGTTCTCGAAAGGCACGCCGTGATAGATGGTGGCGGTGTTGAATGCGACGACGCCTTCCACGGAGTCCCGCACCGGGGAGGAGAAGACCTCGCCATCCGGAATGTTCATCTCGCCACAGCAGGCCACCGCGGGAATGTCCTTGATGGAGAAACGAAGATCCGTGTCCCCCGGGCCGAGGATGTGGACGCGATCCGCGGTGGTCATGCGGTTTTGCAACGCCGCAGCCGCAGTGGCCATCTTCCCGTAGTCGAGGCAGCACACCTTGAAGTAGAAGTCCTCGAAATCATCGGTGCTCATCCCGGCCAGTTGGGCCATGGAAGGGGTCGGCCAGCGAAGCACGCACCATTTCGTCCTCTTCACCCGTTCCTCGAAGTGGACGGCCTTCTGGTACCCACGGCCGAAGAGGCTCATGGATCCCTCGTCGACCGAGGCCATCTCGCTGGCGTTCGAGGAACCTCTCACTCCGATGTAGGCGTCCATCGCCTTCATGCGATGTTCGTCGATGTCCGACCAAGTCGCGATCTGGGCGGGGTCCGCCCCATCGACCAGGGCCCGCAGCACTCGGGTGGAGCGGATCGCCACGTGGGGATGGGCCCCCCGGGCCCTGGCCGCGCGAACCACGGCCACGATGAAGGGATCGGGTGCCTCGAACGACTCGACGAGGAGATGTTCTCCTGGTTCCAGCCGGGTGGAGTGCGAGACGAGAAGTTCAGCGAGACGGTCAAAGCGTGGGTCGTTCATGGCAATCGCGGGGGAAGTGGTGGACGAAGGACCGGTACCGGGTGGTCACCAGGGCCGTTGAAGATCGATCGGTCAGGGACGGGGCAGAAGTCGAACGAAATCATCGACTCCGAGAGAGTCGAAGCGTTCCACGACGAGATCGGCGTGGTCCAGCTCCCGGTGGGTGCGACCGGTGGACACGATGCCGATCGCCGCCATCCCCCCCGCCCGGGCGGCGTCGATGCCGGCCCCGGCATCCTCCATCACGACGCATCGAGCGGCGGGGACCCCCATCTTCCGGGCCGCCAGCACGAAGACCTCCGGATCGGGCTTGCCATGAGTCACCTCACCTCCACAGACCGACGCGTCGACCAGCGTTTCGATGCCGAGGATCTCGACCGCGAGGTCGAGGTTGCCCCGGGGGGCGCTGGTGCCGATCGCGATGCGGAAGCCGTCGGCTCGAAGGGCCGCGAAGAGTTCCGGAACCCCCGGCATCACCGGTGACTCCCGGATGAGACGGGAGCGGAAGTCCGACTCCTTCCTTTCCGCGATGGCGTCGATCTCGTCGTCCGTTGGATCGTCCCGGCCGTGATCGGACCAGAATCGTCGGATGATCGAGGGATTGGTTCGGCCGAAGCTCCAGGAGAACATCTCCGCGGTCAGATCGATCCCATGGGCCGCACACGCGGTGGCCCATGCCGCCCGGTGTGCCTCGTAGGTGTCGATGAGCGTTCCGTCGAGATCGAATATCGCGCCGCTTTGCGATGAGCCCATGGTGGTCTCCTGAGGATCGTTCAGGCTTCGAGGCTTGAGACGAGATCCTCGATGATCACGATCGCCCGGTCGATCGCCAGTTCGTCGACGCCCAGATGGGTCACCATGCGGATGCGTGTGGGATCGAAGGCGTACGCCGCGACCCCGGCTTCCGTGATCCGATGGGCGAAGGAATCCGCGGGTTCGAGATCGGGATCCACGTGGAAGAAGACGATGTTGGTTCGAACGCCTCCCTCTGGTTCCTCGACCTTCAGTCCCGGAATTCCGTCGATGCCCCGGGCAAGTCGATCGGCGAGTGCGTGATCATCCGCGAGTCGGTCGACGTGATGGTCGAGGGCGTGAATGGCGGCCGCGGCGAGGATTCCGGACTGCCGCATGCCTCCCCCGAACATCTTTCGAAACCGGCGAGCCCTCTCGACGAGGTGGGCGGGACCGATCAAGGCGCTCCCCACCGGAGCTCCAAGTCCCTTCGAGAAGCAGACGTTCACGGTGTCGGCCTGATGGGCGAACGCGGCAGGGGAGTAGCCGGCTGCGATGCAGGCATTGAACAGCCGGGCACCATCGACGTGAATGTGCAGGTCGTGTTCCCGAGCGACCGCCGCCACTGCTTCGAACCGATCGATGGTCCAGACGCATCCGCCGCCACGGTTGTGGCTGTTCTCGACCGCCACCATCCGACTCCTCGGATGATGGATGTCGCGATGGCGGATCGCATTTCGAACCTGGGCGGCGTCGAAAAGCCCGCTGGGGCCCTCGACTCCCTGGACCATGCATCCGGACAAGGCGGCCGGGCCGCCGGTTTCGTAGTGGATGATGTGATTGTCATGGTGGGCGATGATCTCATCGCCGCCCTCGCATACCGCTCGAATCGCCAGCTGGTTGGCCATCGTTCCCGAAGGAGTGAACAGAGCGGCCTCCTTGCCGAGCAGGTCTGCGATCCTCTCCTCGAGCTCGATGACCGTGGGTTCATCCCCGAGGACATCGTCGCCGAGAGGGGCTCGTCTCATCGCCTCCCACATCGCATCGGTGGGCTGGGTGACGGTGTCGCTGCGAAGATCGATCTCGTGCGTGCTCATGAGGGCCTGGAATCCGATTCGCGGGACCGTGCCGCGTGCCGTTCGATCTTGAGGGAGACGTTCAAGGGGCGGAGACGCGTCGACGCCCGATGGCGGGAGGTATCGAACCGAAGCCTCGCCTCGTTGAGGATATACGGTCGGATGATCACTGAGCGGAGGAGGTGGCATCGGCGTGGACACCGAGGGGAGCGAGGGTCATCCCGCCCAACGCTTCGACCCGGAGTTCATAGACCTCGCCTGGTCGCATGGGCTTGTAGACCACTTCGCCCTGAGCGACTCGGACTCCTGCTTCACGAGCCACTTCGGGATCGGTCGCGATGTGCCAGAACCTCTTCCAGACCGCCCTTTCGAATCGAGCCGACTCGCCGATCGCATACCCATCCGGAACCCCGCCCGGGGTGTCCAACGGCACGCCTTCGCGAGGCTGCATCTCGTCGGTGTAGATGCGACGAAGCAGGACCAGGGTGCGGTCGCGGAGTGGATCCTCTCCAGATCCCACCATTTCGGCTGGAAAGCGTACGGTCCAGGCATCGACGTGCACGACGTCCCCGGGCAGGCTGATGTCGCGCCGCCCCAGTTCGCGCCCTTCGTCGTCGATTTCGATGAATCGCAGAACGGTCGTCGGATCCTCTCCATCGGCTCCCTCGAGGCGTTCGAGGACCTCGATCCTGGCGAGTCGACGATCTCGTCCCAGTCTCTCGATGGTGGCTTCACGGGTCGCGATCTCGATCGCCATGCTCGCTTCAAGGGCGGCGATCTCCGCTCGGAGGGTCGCTTCCCGATCCAGGGTCCACCACGCGATGCCCCCGATGATCACGCCCCCCAGAACTCCCACCGTGACCGCGATTCTGGCCGCCGCCGCGGCCATTCCGATCGGCCGGGTGACCGAGGCCAGGAGATCCCGGGAAAGAGGAGTTCTCATTCCCTAAACATCGGCCCGATACTGGCTGGAACGTGCGAAAACAGTCGATATCGGACATGTGACCATCTGTCATCGCCCATTCACTTTCGCATGCCTTCGAGGGCCGGCCCGCCGATGGGGATCATCGATCTGCCTCGCCGGAATGGCCATTGCCGGTGATGCCGCATCCCAGGTGGATTCGAACCCGGACCCGGGGGTGAATGTGATTCGCACCTTCGATTTCGAGGAACGAACCACCTCCGACTGGTCTCATGCCTTCGAACAGGCTCCGGGTCTGCCGCGTCAGGGACTGTTCTTCGACGTGGTGACCGACGAGGAGGTCCGGCGATCGGGCGGAGCCAGCCTGCGCTTCGACCTTGAAGGTGGTTCGATCTCCTACCGGACCAGGTACGAATCGAGCCTCGCGATCTCGTCCCGGACCGACTATCGGGTGACGGGCTGGATTCGATCGACGGGACTTCGTCAGTCCACGGCCCGTCTCGAAGTCAGGTTGGTCGATGGTTACCAGCTCGATCTCATGATCGCCGAGGGATCATCAAGGGATCCAGTCGCGTCCGCGACTCGGGCGGTTCTCCGTGGAGATCCCGAACCCGGGGATGACGACTGGGGTTTCATCGACGTCGAAATCAACACCGATCTTCTCGACGAGCGAGAGATTCGGATGCCGCGTCTCTTCATCGCATTGCAGGTCGTCCAGCCGGGTTTCGATCGCAGCGACGCGGTTTTCGCGGTCGGTCCCCGGAGAGTGGAAGTGGAAGATGTCGAGGGCCAGGCCTGGTTCGACGACATCTCCGTGCATCAAGTGCCCAGAGTCCGGCTGAAGACCCTCGCCCCCGGAGGAGTCGTGACTCGTGATTCCACTGTGCCGTTCAAGGTCGAGATCGACGAATCCCTCGTGCCATCCTCTCGGCCGGAGCTTCACATCCGGGATCTGGACGGGGTCATGGTGCAGAGGATTCCCCTTGAATTCAAGGGTCGGAGCCGGATGGAGATCGGGGTGCGACCTCCCGACGTCGGTTGGTACTCGGTCGACCTCGCTCTGGAAGGCGAGATCCCCGAAGGTGGAGGCCCGGTACCGATTCTGGTGGTTCCCGAACCACGAAATCACCGTACTCGAGTGGATCCACGACTCGGAATCTCCGTCGGCGAATGGGCTCCGCGATCGCTGCCGGGACTCGGGACCGCATTCGACGTGCTCCAACCTTCGGTCGTGGAGATTTCCGCCTGGCCCGAAGCGATGGACGACCAGCCGAGCCTGGAAGGTCTGCAGCCCCTCAAGAGACTGCTCGATCAGCAGAGGTTCGTCAGTCGCGAGGTCATGGTGGCGTTCGATCGCCTGCATGCCGGGCTCGCCGCCGCCGCGGGCGTTGAGACGAAGTCGGTGCTCACATCCATCGAGCGTGATTCCGACGGTCTCCTGGTCCGGGCGGTCGGAGACTGGATGTCCGGCCTGGGCACTTCCATCTCTCGATGGAGATTCGTCGACGATTGGGTCTCCACGAAAATCCCCGACGCCCTTCATGAACTGGCCGACCGTCATGTCGCCGATCCGAGCCTGATGGTGTCGCGACCGATGGATCACGGTTTCGCCTCCTCCGCGGATGGCGAGGTCTGCTTGGAGGTCGATCCGAATTCGACGGCGGCACGGATAGAAGACGTGGTGGGACGGGATCGAACCGGCTGGACGGCGAGGATCTCGCCACCCCCATCGGAGTGGGCCCCGAGGGATCGAGTGGCCGCGGCGGCCCTTCGTCTCCTGAAGGCGTGGATCGGAGGGGCGGATCGGATCCTCTTCCCCTGGGTCATCGACCGAGGGCCTGATCCCTCGTTGATGGCCTGGACCGGTCTGGCCGAAGCCATCGATGGTCGCCGGTTCCTGGGGTCGATCCCCACCGGGCCGACGACTCGATCCCTGGTCGCCGGGGACGAGCATGGAGTGGTGGTGGTGACTCAGGCCCTGACGAAGGGGGAAGGACAGTCCATCAGGCTCCCGGTCGGGGATCAGCCGGTGGAGATCGTCGACCTCGACGGGCGTCGAGAGTGGGCCAGTCCGACCGACGGACTGCTGGAACTGGTGGTGGGTCCCCTCCCCAGAATGATCCACGGTGCGGATCGGATGCCGGTCGGGATCGCGGCATCGGCCCGCATCCAGCCGACCCACCTTCCCCTCGACTCCAGGGAGCATCAGCTGGAACTCATCCTTGAGAACCCGGTGATGAACTCGATCTCCGGGATGATCCGTCTCGAACCTCGTTCGGGATGGACTTTCGAGCCGTCGGTGGCGGCCTTCCAGTCAGAACTCGACTCGAATCTACGGATACCGGTGACGGTTCGATGGGACGGCCCCCAACGCGTGGGTCGAAACATCATCCGGGGCTGGGTCGAACTCGAAGGAGGGGGGGCGCCGATACCGGTCGAGTTCGATTTGAATCTCGAAAGCCGCTCTCTGCTGGTGACCGCGGACTGGTCCGTGGCCCCCGGAGCCGATCCGCCAAGCGCCCCGCTGATCGTCGAATTGCGCATCGAGAACGTGGGGGATCGGATTCTCGATCTGGAAGTCGATGCGTCCGCATGGAAGCTGGGTCGTGAAAGCCGACTGGTCACCGGACTTCATCCCGGCGAGCACGAAGTGAGGCGATTCCTCATGAAGTCCGGACTCGATCGGCTCGCTGGAACCGACATTCGAATCGAACTTCGAGACCTGGATGGCGAGGACGGACTGGTCCTCGATCTGCCGATCCGGAGGGAAGGGCAGCATCCCTCGGACTCCGACCCCGACACGAGGACCGCGGTGGTGCGTCCATGATGATCTCAGCGAAGGATGCCGGAATCGCGAGGGACGACTCCGGCGATCTTCAGCGCGGTGATCGATCGGATTCTCCACCCGTCGGAATCGCTCTCCTGCCACTCGAGTATCCATCGGGAGGGCACCCATCCTCCGGTGGAATCGGTGCGGGTCATGCAGCCGAGTTCGACCCAGACCGCTCCATCGGGCGACTCCGAGGAATCGAGGCGAGTGATGGAATTGTCCTGGATCCGGTGACGGGAGCGCAGCCCATCGAGGGTTTCATCGAGCGTCGACCTGGAAAAACCGGGATTTCCCACCCGTGCGACATGGAGCGTGGCGTCCTCGTGGAGGATGCGCAGCATGTCGTCGATGCGACCCTCCGTGGCGGCCTCGACGAATCCACGAGTGCGATCACGTGCCGTCTCACCGGGGGTTTCGACCGCAAGGCCGATGGCAAGGGTCGCGAGCCCGGCGATCGCCGCGCCCGCCGCGAATCGAATCATTCTTCGGTCGTCCAGGCGGACCGCCAGGAAGAAGAGCCCGAGAGCGGCCGCAAAGAGCAGGATCGAAAGGGGCCACGGATTATCGAGGATCCATCCCTCGACGAGGCCGGTCCTTGCTTCGGTGGGCATGCGGGGTCTCCTGAAGTCGGCCCTCTTGGATCATTGATGCGACCGGGTCTGCAGTGCGATTCGAAGCGACAGGGTAGACCGGTTCCGAGCTTCACGGTCGAATGCCGAGCGGGATGGTCGACGATCGTCCACGGAGATGACCGGTGCTGACTCCGGAGGACACCAGGCCGTTGTCACCGGGCGAACCGTCCGCGTCGACCCTGGACCGCAATCTCGGGATCCTGCGTCGGACGGATTCCGATCTCACGATGCGGATCGCAGCGGCGAGCGACGAACCCCTCGTCCTCGAGGATGCGGAGGACGGTCATCCCACGGGAACCTGGCAGGGACGTCGACTGGCCAGCGCGCGTCGGCCCGGGGAGGAGTGTCGCCGCATGCTGGAAGGCATCGACGCCCGAGAAGCCGGAGTGGTCGCGGTCGCGGGATTCGGACTTGGACGACATGTGGAGATCCTGGCTCGCCGGTTCGGAGATGGAGGGATCGTGCTGGTCGTGGAGCCCGATCTTCCCCTCTTGAAGGCGCTCTTTTCGCGGATCGACTTCACGGGGGTCTTCGAGCGTGGCAATGTGAGGATCATCGATCGTGCGGATCCGGCGCATGTGTCCCGTTGCCTTTCCGGAATGGATGCCCTGCTCTCGCTGGGAATCCGGCTCGTCGAGCATCCCCCCAGTCGGGCGAGGCTGGACGGGATCGCGACCGAGTTGTCCCGCACGATGCAGGAGATCGCATCGAACGCCCGTATGAACGTGGTCACGACGCTGATCCGGTGCGCGTCCACGCTCGAGAACCAGCTAGCCAACCTGCCGCGTTTCGCACTTGGTCCCGGCATCGACGATCTCCGGGGCGCGGCCGCCGGTCGTCCCGCGATCGTGGTCAGTGCCGGTCCCAGTCTGCGACGGAACATCGAGGTCCTCGCTGATCCCGCAGTGCGACGTCGATTCGTGATCATCGCGACCCAGACCACCTTGAAGCCTCTGCTGGCGGCCGGCGTCTCGCCTCACTTCGTGACCGCGCTCGACTACCACGAGATCTCGAGGAGGTTCCACGAAGGGATCGAGCCTGCGGACATCGAACACACGGAGTTGGTGATCGATCCGAAGGTTCATCCCGCGGTTCCCGAAGCCTGGCCCGGTCGGATCCGATGCACGCCGAGCACCGAACTCGATCGCGTGCTGGGTCCGCTCGCGAGGGGGGGAGGACCGTTCCCCGCCGGAGCCACCGTGGCGCACCTCTGTCACCACCTGGCCCGGCACCTGGGGTGCGATCCGGTGGTATTCGTAGGGCAGGATCTCGGTTTCACGGATGGTCTCTACTACGCGCCCGGCAATGCGATCCACGACGTCTGGGCGCCGGAGTTCGGCGACTTCAACACCATCGAGACCATGGAGTGGGAACGCATCGTCAGGCATCGCAACATCCTTTCGGTACGCGAGGACCTCCACGGTAGAAGGATCTTCACCGACAGCCAGATGCTGAGCTATCTCCGGACCTTCGAGGCCACCTTCCTCGAGGAGGAGCGGATGGGGATGAGGGTGATCGATGCCAGTGAAGGCGGAGTCCGCAAGGCGGGAACCACCATTCGAACCCTCGCTTCGGTGATCGCCGACGAAGGCATGTCCTCCGAAGGACCCATCGAACTGCCCTCCGCATCGAATCCACGGCGGAAACGTGAGGCGGTGGTCGATCGGCTCCGCTCCCTGGCCGGCGAGACCGATTCGGTACGGGAGGTGTCGGAGAAGGCGCGGGCGATTCTGGTGGGCATGGTCGCCGATCAGGGGGATGCGCGGAAGATGCAGCGTCACTTCAAGCTTTTGGACCGTATCCGAGCGCGAGTGGATGATCATGCCGAGGCGCGAAGTCTCACGGATCTCGTGAACCAGATCGGGGTCTTCAAGCGAGTCCGGGCGGATCGACGACTTCGACTGACCGACGACTTGGATCCCATCGAACGTCAGAGTCGCGAGTTGGAGAGAGATGTCTGCAACGTGGAATGGACCGGGGAGGCGGCCGAACTTCTCGGCGAGATGCTCGGACGGACCATCACGGACCTCGATCAGGGGACCCGCCCCGCTCCGGGAAGGACGATGGCCGACCTGGAGCGAGCCGCCGGTTTCTCGAAATGCAGCCGAGAACGGGCCGGAGTGGTGGCGGTCGTGCCCATCGACCCGGACATCGGAGGAATCGGCACCCCGCGCGATCTGGGAGGGGACGATGGTCTTCTCCAGCACACGCTGTCGAAGCTGGGCACCAGCGAGGAGCTGGACCGGATCGTGGTCGTGGTTCCGCCGGGCTTCCAGGCCGAGGACCACTTCGATCGCAAAGGCATCGGGGTCCCGGTCGAGATCCGCAGGTTGCCAGGTCCGGTGTTCCCTGATGCCCATCGAGTGACCCGTGCCGCGCGGGTGTCGTCGGGTCATGCCTGGCGTGGTGGAATCCAGGGGTTGACGATCTACGACGAGGTCCTCGCGCCGCGTGCGATTCTCGAGGGAATCAAGGGTGCGGATGCCGATGCGGCGGTCGTCGTCGGCCCCGACTGGCCTCTGGTCTCGGTTCAAGGGGACCATGGTGTGGATGCGGTCGTCCGGCGCTACCGTGATCGACCGGAGCTTCCCTATGTGTTCGTGCAGGCCCCTCCGGGCATCGGCTCGATCCTGGTCACGCCTCGGATCCTCGAGTTGTTCGTGGAGAATCCGAGCCGTAGGGCCGCCTTCGGCCATCTGCTCGGCTATCGAAGCGAGCGACCGGAATCGGATCCGGTGACCGAAGACTGCTGCATCATCCCCCCCGCCGCGGTCCGGGACGCGAGCGGTCGTTTCGTCCCGGACACCCCGCGGATCCGGGCCGGGCTGGCCGACTCCCTCCGACGCGATCGGATCGCCTCGCTCCCGACCACCGAGGCGATCTCTTCGCGCACGGCGTCGACCGACCCGGTCGACGGTGGAGTTCCCGAGACCATCCGGGTGGAACTCGGCACGCAGAGATCGAGCCCGAGCAAGCGCATCCCGATCGCTGGATCCGTGGATCGTCCTCCGATGTCGATGGAGACCTTCCGCCATCTGCTGGACGGTCTCCAGGGTTCGTGCGACGTCTCCATGATCTTCGACGGGGTCGGGGATCCTCTTCATCACCCTCGATTCGACGAATTCGCGAAGGCTGCGCTGGAAGCGGGAATCAGGCAGGTACGGATTCGAACCGACCTCGACGCCGGCGAGGAAGCCATGGACCGACTCCTGGCCGCCCCCGTGGAGGTGATTGAAATCGATCTCGACGCGGAGACCGCGGCGACCTGGCAGGTGATGCACGGTCACGACGGATGGGCGCGGGTGATCCGCAATCTCGAACGAATCGTCAACGAACGGAATGGAACCGGGTCCGATGGAGAAGGGGATCCGTCGGTGAAGCCGATCCTCCCCTGGATCGTGCCCCGCATCGAACGCCGGATCGAGACCATCGATGAGATCCCGGAGTTCTTCGAGAGATGGCGACAACGGGTGGGATCGGCGGTGATCGATGGACCGACCCGATGGCCGATCCATCTCGGCATCGAATCCGACGGCCTCAGTCCGACCGCTCCGCCGGCCCATAGGGATCGCGCGGTGGCCTTGACGCGGATGTCGGTTCTCAGCGATGGATCGGTCCCGACTCTGGAGACCGATCTTCGTGGATCGGAATGCATCGGTCGCCTCGGGGAGCGGCCCCTTCGGGAGCTGTGGTCCGACGTGATCTCCGCCCGACTTCGTTTCGAGCAGGCGAACGGTCGTCCCCCAGCACCATGGAGATCCTGATGACGGGCCCCACGGGAAACCAGGATCCGGACTCGATCTCCCGGGAACGGGTCCTGGCCACCGCGGTGGTGATCGGTCGGGCGGGGAGCCGTGGACTCCCCGGGAAGAACGCACTCCGGGTGGGGGGGATTCCCATGATCGCACGAAGCGTGGGGCACGCGGTCTCGGCCGCCACCGTGGGTCGGGTGCTGTGTTCCACCGACGGGGACGAGATCGCCGAGGCTGCGTCCCGGGCGGGTGCGGAGCTGGTACGTCGTCCCCGCGAGCTGGCCAACGACCACGCCACCGTCGATTCCGCGGTCCGTCACGCGATCATCGCCAGCGGTGACGAGGCGCGCTTCGTCGTGATCCTCTATGGAAACATTCCGGTCCGTCCCCACGATCTCGTGGATCGCGCGGTTGAAATGCTCGTCTCCACCAGCGCCGACAGCGTCCAGAGCTACTCCCCGGTGGGGAAGCACCACCCGTTCTGGACGTGCCGGGTCGACGACGAGGCACGGGTCGCGGCGTGGGAACCGAATCGGATCCATCGTCGCCAGGATCTGCCCCCGGCGTTCATCCCCGATGGTGGGGTGCTCGCGGTGACCCGCGACTCGCTGTTCAGAGTCGACTGCGACGACCCGCACGCTTTTCTCGGTGTGGACCGGCGTGGTATCCGGAACCCCGCCGGATCGGTCGTCGACGTCGACGACGAGATCGATCTCCTCGTCGCGGAGGCGATGATCGCACGTGAATCCGACGCTTCTCCGGAAGGGACGGGTGGATCTTGAACGTCTCCGAGATTCCGCTCCGAGTCCGCGACCGACGTATCGCCCACGACGAGCCTCCGTACGTGATCGCGGAAATCGGGGTGAATCACGATGGTTCGGTCGATAGGGCGATCGAGATGGTCCACGCCGCGGCTGCGGTCGGGGCCGATGCGGTCAAGTTGCAATGGTTCGAAGCGGATCTCCTCGTGGGGGGTGACGATTCGGTCGCCGCCTACCAGCGTCGCTCCGGAGTCACCGACCAGAGGGCGATGCTCAAGGAACTGGAACTGACCCGCGACGAGCTGGCGACGGTCGCCCGGGAGGCGAGCCGATCGAATCTCGCGGCGATCGTCACGGTGTTCAGCACGGAGCTGGTCGATTCCGCCCGCACGGTCGAGTGGGACGCCTGGAAGACCGCCTCGCCGGACATCATCCACCGTCCGCTCCTCGACGCCCTCGCAAAGGATGGTCGCCCGATGCTGGTGTCCACGGGCGCTTCCGATCTCGAGGAGGTGGTCCGTGCGGACCGCTGGCTTTCCGGGACATCGATGGGTTTCCTGCATTGTGTCTCGGCATATCCCACCCCGGAGGATTCCGCGGATCTCTCCGGGATCCGGGCGATCGCCGAAGCGACCGGCCGAACGTGCGGATACAGCGATCACACCGCCGCGGTCACGACCGGCGGCCTGGCGGTCGCGGCGGGGGCCTGCATCCTCGAAAAGCATCTGACGTGGTCGCGGGAAGCCCGGGGACCGGATCATCGGGCCAGCATGGAGGCGGAACCACTCGGGGAGTACATCGCATTCGCCCGTCGTACCCATCTCGCGATGGGGGAGGGTGGGAAGTCGGTCGGCGATCACGAGCGGGACGTGCGTCGCGTGGCCAGGCAGTCGATTCGTGCCGCCGCGGATCTTCCCGTGGGGACCGTTCTCGCGGATTCCGATCTCCTGGTGAAACGACCGGGCGACGGCTTGGAACCATGGCGTCTCGGGGAGTTGCTGGGTCGTCGCTTGATTCGCCCGGTCTCCGCCGACGATCCGATTCGAACCGAGGATCTCGAGGAGTTCCGATCATGAGTCGAAGAATCCTCGTCGTCACCGGGACCCGGGCCGAATTCGGCCTGCTTCGTTCGACGATGTCGGCGGTGGAGAACCACGCCGGACTTCAATTGGTGGTGGTGGCGGCCGGGGCCCACCTTCTGGCCCCGGCCCGCACCGTGGACGAGGTCGCGGGACATTTCAACGTCGCGGCGGAAGTCGAGATGCAGATTCCGGAAGTCACGGGGCGACCCGCGGATGCCGTCTCCCTGGGCCGAGGAGTTTCTGGCTTCGCGGATGTCTTCTCCCGCATCGATCCGGATCTGGTGGTCGTTCTCGGAGACCGGATCGAGGCGTACGCCGCCGCTTCGGTGGCCGCGATCGCGGGGATCCCTCTCGCCCACATCCACGGCGGGGACCGTGCCGAAGGAGTCGCCGACGATGCCATGCGGCACGCGATCACCCAGTTGGCGGACCTCCATTTCCCGGCCACCGATTCCAGCGGAGAGCGGATCATCCGAATGGGCCAGTCGCCAGCGACGGTTCATGTCGTGGGATCGCCCGCGGTCGATGATCTCGAGGGTTTCCTCGCACTGGATGACGACCTCTTCCTGAAGATGGGAAGTCCCCTCACGGTGGTTCTGCAACATGGATGCGGACTGGATCCCGAATCGGAGAGGGCGTGGATGAACTCCATCCTTGATGCCGCGGTCGCGCACGGCCCGGTGCTGGCGCTGGATCCCAATCATGATCCGGGAAGCGATGTGGTGCGGAACCTGATAAGGCGACGCGTCGACTCGGGAGAGATCACCTCGAAGCCGCATCTTCCCCGGGGGATTTTCGTCGGACTCCTGAGACGCATCGATGCGCTGGTGGGAAACTCCAGCGCCGGTCTGATCGAGGCTTCGGTGGTGGGGTGCCCGTCGGTCAACATCGGTCCCCGGCAGGCGGGGCGGGACAGGCCGGAATCGGTCATCGACGTCGACATGCCGGTCACCGACGACGTCCTGCGGGCCATCCAGACCGCAGCGGAGTCGTCCCGCCGGATCGAACATCCCTACGGGGAGCCGGGGGCGGGAGCGAGGATCGCGTCGATTCTGGCCGCCCATCCGCTCCCTGCCCCTCGAAAGCGGCTCACCTACTGAGGTTCCCGAATCAACGTGCGGGGCGGAATGCCGCTTGGAGCCCGCCGGGCGCAGCGATCGGTTTCGAGAGGTTCTCGGTCCCACCGGGGGGATCACACCCTTGCAAACGGTCCAGAGGTCGCGATCCACTTCTTTCGAACCGGATTGCTTCGGACAAGCTGGGGTGAAGGATTGGCCCGACCGAGATCCAGATCGGATGCTGTTCGCATTCCGGCTGCCGCGGATCGATGTTCGATTCGTGTCGCGGCGAACCTGAGAGGGGTGAAGCCAAAGATGGATCATGGAACCGATGATGCTGGTAACGACGCGGCGATCGCCGCCGTCCGGAACATAAGTCACATCGCGACTCTTCCCGAGGTCACGGTCGAGATCATCGAGCTCGTCGAGAACCCGGTCTCCAGCGCCCGTGATCTGCATCGGCTGGTGGCCGCCGATCCGGCCCTCACGGCTCGAATGCTCAAGGTCGTGAATTCGGCCTTCTACGGACTTCCGAGGCAGATCGCCTCGATCAACCGCGCGGTCTCCCTGCTCGGCCTCAACGCGGTGAAGAACATCGCGATCGCCGCGAGTCTCGCGAAACTCTTTCGTGGCGGAGCCATCGGGCCGCATTTCGACGCCCATCATCTGTGGAATCACTCCTGCGCGACCGCAGCGGCGGCTCGGACCGTCGCGAGGAAGTGCGGCCGCAAGTGGATCGCGGACGAGGCTTTTCTCGCGGGGCTCGTCCACGACGTGGGGATCCTCGTCGAACTCCAGCACGACCGGGTCGCTTTCACCAATGCGATCGAGGAGGGAGTCGAGACCGGCGATCTCGAATCATCCGAGATCAACCATCTCGGGGACACGCACGAGCGATTCGGCTCGGTTCTCTGCGAGCACTGGAAGTTCCCTGAAAGCCTGGTCGGCGTCGTCGGTCACCACCATGACCCTCTGCGGCTCCCGGAGTCGACTCGCGAGCTGCCCTGCATCATCCATGTCGCGGATCACGTCGCAGGACAGGTCGCGGGTGGATTCACGCTCGATCTGAGACCGGACGGACCGGATCCGATGGTTCTCGATGCCCTGCAGCTCGGGGATTCCGCCCTGCGGGAGATACGGCTCGCGGTGCTGGAGGCGGTCGGAAATGGAGATGAGATGATGGCCGCGGCCTGATCTCTCGACCCCCCGGTCTGGCTACCATCCTGACATGTCCACCTATCGCGTCGACTTCGGACGTCCGATCCCTCTGTTTCCCCTCCCCGGGGTTCCGTTGCTGCCTCACGCCCTCTCCCCCTTCCACATCTTCGAACCCCGGTATCGGCAGATGATCGAGCACACGCTCGCCTCCGGATCCGGAGAGCTCGAGAAGGCCGATCCGATCGGTTTCGCGGTGGTGGACCAGATCTCGCCGGAGGGAGATCAGACATCGATCCGCGATGCGGTCTGCGTCGGTCGAATCACGAGGCTCGAGCGGTATCAGGATGGTCGTTTCGACATCGTGGTCCACGGGGTCTGCCGTGCGAAGATCGACGAACTGGATCCTCCAGACTCGAACCGTCTCTACCTGCGCGGCTGGCTGAGGCCTCTGGAATCCGATCCGGGCTCGGGACCGGCCATGCCGGAGGTTCGACGCACGATTCGAAGCCTGCTGAGAAACCCGCGGCTGAGCAGGCTCAGCCACGGCGAGTTCGCCCGGCAGTTGATGGAGAAGGAAGAGGTGCCCACCACCGCGATTCTCGATCTGATCGGGTTCACGGTGCTGCAGGACCCCACCCTCCGCTACGAGATGCTGGCGGAAGGGGATTGCCGGAATCGAGCCGGCACCCTGACCCGCGAGCTGCAGGAACTCGATCGGCTGGTGGCGCTCGTGGACCGGCAGGCACCGGGCAGCTGGCCGAAGGGACTCAGCTGGAACTGACGGTTCAGTCCCGTGGATCCGGTGATGCATCCAGCCTGCGGTTCCACTTGACGACGAGATCCCGATGGGTTTGAAGCAGACTCGAGGGGTCGCCGACGATGTCGATGCCGAAGACCCGATCGTTCTCACGGATCGAATCGACCACCTCCTGGCCTTCCACCACCTCCGCGAACACCGGAAAGACGAAGGTGAATCTCTCGCTCTGGGGCTTCGTGGTCACGAAGAACTCGTTGGGCCTGACCGGAGATCGGACATCGTCGGTCTCTCGCACCAGGGCGACCATTCCCGGGCGGTCGAACTTGAGATCGGGAGAGAACTCCGGTGAAAGCCGGTATCCGGGTTCCCAGCGACGGTCCTTGCTTCCATGGGGATTGCCGACCTGACGCACGACCTGGGAGTGGCGGTAGAAGGTCAGGTCGTCGAAGAAGTTCCTTTGAACCAGATTCACGAAACTCGCGCAGGAGACCGGGGCCGCTTCGGGACGAAGCTCGATCGTGAAGTCCCCACGAACGGTGCGAACCACCGCCCGAATCGGGCCGGGGGGGTCGACGGGCACCGTTGCCGCATCCTGCTCCCGTTCGCACCCGGAGGCGAGTGCGGTGAGAAGGAGGAGGGAGAGAATGACGGGCCGGGCTATTCGCATCATGATCCTTTCACCTGCATTCGATGGTTCGGTTCGCGGTTTCGCATCAGGGCACCGGTCTGCACGGCCTTGCGCCGGCCGCGGGTCGAACGATCATGGAATCGGGACGTCGTCCGAAACGCTTCATGAAATCGGTTTCGATCCGATCCCGAATCCGATTCGTGGCGGAGGGTTGATGGAGCACGATCACGGAGCCACCGAATCCGCCTCCGGTCATCCGGGCCCCGAAGCATCCATCTCCAATCATGGACGCCGCGGATTCGACGATCTGGTCCAGTTCGTCGACGGAGACCTCGAAGAGATCCCGAAGTGATCGATGGCCATCCAGCATGATCGATCCCACGGTGTCGAGATCATCGCGGCGCAGGGCGCTGATCACCGCGTCCACCCTCGCGATTTCCGCGATCACGTGACGGGCCCGTCTTCGAGGCGTGTCGCCGATCCGGGGATCTTCGAGATCGTCGATCCGGCAGTCCCGGAGGGAGCGGCCCAGGATCGAGACGATCCGCTCGCAGGCGACTCGGCGTTCGGCGTAGCCGCCGTCGGCGAGACGGTGCGCGACTCCACTGTCGACCAGCATGAAAGCGAGTCTCTCTTCGGAAGGAAGAGGAATCGATTCGTATTCGAGATCGCGGCAGTCGATTCGCAGGGCGGACCCCTCCTCGGCGGCGGCGGAGACGAGCATGTCCATGATTCCGCACGGGGTGCCGACGAACTCGTGTTCGGCTTGCCGTGCCGCGAAGGCGAGTTGCATGGGATTCGGAGGAGGCTTTCCGAGACATTTCGCCAGCGCGGCTCCGGTGGCGACTTCGATCGCGGCGCTCGACGAGACTCCGGCTCCGGGAGGGATGTCGCTGGTCACCAGGATGGAAAGCGGTTCGTCGGTTCCGCCCGACGCGGCGATCACCCCGAGGACGTGGTTCGCGAATCGCGACTCCGCCGCTTGCACCGGAAGGGTGGCGGGAGGGCCGGGGCTTCGGTGCTCGAGAGACATGTCGAAGGCGGAGATGGTGGTGCATCCATCGGAGGCGGGGGCGATCGCGACCGCGGCTCTTCGATCGATGCCCATGGGAAGCACCACGCCGTCGAGGTAGTCGACGTGTTCGCCGATCAGATTGACCCGGCCCGGTGCGTGTGCGACGACGGGATCGACGCCGAATCGTCGGCGAAAGAGGCCGGAGATCCTTTCCGGTGCCGAGAGGTCCTGGGGTTGTCCGTCGCTGGACCCGTTCATGTCCGGGTACGGTACCTCGCGGGGTCACCGGGTCTGAGGATTCATCATGAGCACGCGTGGCATCGTCATCTTCGACGTCGACGGGACCCTTTGCCGGACCAGCGAGGTCGACGACGATTGCTGGATCGCCTCGGCCCGTTCGATCCTCGGCATCCAGTCGATGAGCACGGACTGGTCGGAATACAGCCATTCGACGGACGAGGCGATCGCCACCGATCTCGTCCGACTGCACACCGCGTTGACCGGGCACGGGGAGGTCCTCGGCGCCGTCCACCGGATTCGGGACGATTTCCTCCGGAGGATCGATGGAGCGCTGTCCACCAAACCGGACCTCTTCAGGCCGGTTCCCGGTGCGACGAGGATCTTCGAGACCCTGATCTCGAACGGATGGATGCCCGCGATCGCGACCGGAGGCTGGCGGCGAACCGCGGAGATGAAGATGAGGGCCGCCGAGGTCCCGTTCGAAGGAGTGGCCGCGGCCCATGCCGACGACGCTCACCCCCGGGAGCAGATCGTGGACATCGCGGCGCGACGGGCGATCGGTGATGGCGATGGCAATTTCGAGCGAGCCGTGTATTTCGGGGATGGCGTCTGGGACGTCCGCGCGGCGGATCGACTCGGGATCGGATTCGTCGGGATCGGAGTCGAGGCGAACGCGGACCGGCTGCGAAGGGCTGGTGCGGAGTGGATCCTGCCGGATTACCGGGATGGCGACGCGATCCTGGATGCGATCGAGGCGACCGCGGCGGGCTCGATGCCCGTCGGCTTCCCCTGAGGGACGCGGACCCTCCGACTGTTATGATTTGGAGTCGTCCCGACACCGGCCCCCTTCTGGAGCTCTGAACATGGTCGTCATCATCATCCTCTCCGTCATCGCCGTGGTCGTGATCGGGGCGATCCTGTTCCTGGTGGGTCTCTTCAACGGACTCCAGCGACGCAAGTTGAATGCGGAAAACGCCTGGAGCGACATCGACGTCCAGCTCAAGAGGCGTCATGACCTGATTCCGAACCTGGTGAACACGGTCAAGGGTTACGCCACTCACGAGAAGGAGACCCTCGAGGGAGTGACCTCGGCCCGAGCCGCTGCGGTGGGGGCCGACGGGCTCGCGGCCCAGGCCGGTGCGGAGAACATGCTGACCCAGGCGCTGGGCAGGATGTTCGCGGTCGCCGAGGCCTACCCCGACCTCAAGGCGAACCAGAACTTCATCCAGCTCCAGGAGGAGCTGACCACCACCGAGAACAAGATCGGATTCGCCCGCCAGCACTTCAACCGATCGGTGAACCAGTACAACGAGGCGACGAAGACCTTCCCCTCCAACATCGTGGCGGGGATGTTCGGTTTCTCGGACATGGACTTCTTCGAGATCGACGAAGCCGAAGCCGCCGCCGTGAAGGCTGCTCCCAAGGTCGAGTTCTGAAGCAAGGCGCTTGAAAGGGGCGGCTTCTCCACGAACCCGTCCTCCTCACCGTGACCGCCGCCACCCGGGGTTCCCACCGCACGAATGTCCGGGGGAGTCCGACCGGATCGGCAGGACCCGAGGTCGCGGTCCGTCGCGGGGCCCTTCGGATTCGATTTTCCCGGCGACCTCGACGCGAAGCTGGAGAAACGAGGCGTTCCTCCGGAAGGGAGCGCCGTTGGGCGGTCCGGGCCCGGGCTGGCGTCGGGCTCTCGGATCGGGGAACATGCAGGCATGGCACGCGAACGCATCGTCTCCGGGGATTCTCAGCGAGCGGATCGCGAGACGGCTTCTGACGCACCGAAATCAACGACCCCGTCGGAGAACGCGGTCGCTCCCGCGGTGAGGCCCAGGACCATCTCGGAATACGTCGGCCAATCGGCGCTCCTCGAACGCCTGTCGATCGCGATCGAAGCGGTGAAGGAGCGTGACGATTCGCTTGAACATCTCCTGCTCCACGGACCTCCGGGTCTGGGCAAGACCACCCTCGCCCACGTGGTCGCGGAGGAGATGGGGACCCGTGCCTGGGTGACCAGTGGTCCCGCCCTCACCAAGGCGGCCGATCTGGTCGGCACCCTCACCCGTCTGGGGCCGGGAGACATCCTCTTCATCGATGAGATCCATCGACTCCCGGCGGCGGTCGAGGAGTACATCTACCCGGCGATGGAGGACTTCAAGGTCGACTTCACGGTCGACAGCGGAATGCATGCGAAGGTGATCTCCCTGAGTCTGAAACCCTTCACGCTGATCGGTGCCACCACCCGGGCGGGCATGCTCACGCAGCCTCTGAGGGCTCGTTTCGGCATCACCCATCATCTCGAGTACTACCCCCGGGAGGATCTTCTCTCGATCCTGGTACGGGCGGCGGAGCGCATCGGGATCGATGCCGTCGCCGATGATGGTTTCCATGCGATCGCCGGGCGTAGCCGCGGAACCCCACGGGTCGCGTTACGACTGCTTCGGCGGGTCCGTGACTTCGCCCAGGTTCGAGGAAACGGTGTCGTCGATGCCGGGGCGGTGAACGCGGCCCTCGAACTCGAGGGGGTCGATGAACTCGGTCTCGACGAGATCGATCGCAAGTACCTCCGGGTGCTCGCGGAGGTCTACGAGGGTGGACCGGCGGGCCTCGAGGCGGTCGCGGCCACCATGGGAGACGACGCCGGCACGCTCGAGGATGTGGTGGAGCCGTATCTGCTGCAGATCGGATTTCTCGCTCGCACCCCCCGCGGGCGAAAGCTCACCTCCGCCGGTTCGAACTGGGTCGTCGACCACTCCTGATCGTCGTGAGGTCGACGCCGCGTTGGTGGCGGAGATCGAATCTTTCTGGGCTGGAGGCCTCGAACCCGGGCCTCTGAATGCCGGGAAGTGCGGGAGCGGGTGAAGGCCCCGTTCTCCTTCGGTCAGTAGGTAGGGAAGCCGACCCCGGGTTCGGGCGGGACTCGCAGGCTCATGCCGAAGCTCGTCTGGTCCCGAATCAGGTTGTAGCCCACGGTCAGGGAGAAATCGAAGTCGGGGAGCTTGCGTCGGATCGAACCGGTGACGGCTCGGAATTCGTCGCGTCGGAGATCGTACTGGGGGCTGATCCGCAATCGATACAGCCGCCCGATGCGATAGATCAGTCCGGCCTGGAGGAGCTCGTCGTCGCTGGCGCCCAGGTATCGGTATTCGATGTAGGAACTGGTGTCGGGATTGTGGCGGATCTCGGCTCCGACCGACCCGCGGAGCAGTCCGGAGATCGAACGCACCACCGGTGTGTTTCCTTCGGAATAGTCGTAGACCTCGCGATCCTGCCAGTTGAAAAGCCCGTTGGCGGCGAGACTCAGCGAGCTGCTGACCTGCCAGACTCCACTGCCATACGCGTGACTTCCCCACTGGCTGAGTTCGGGCTCCCAGCGGTAGAACTGGGGATAAGGGGACTGGGCCCAGGCGTAGAAGTTCTGTCGACCGTCCGGGGTCCTGAGGTCGGTCCGTTGGAAATCATCGGATCGCTTGTTGAAGACGATCCCGTAGTCGAGCACGAGCAGGTCGACGGAATCCCTGTTTCCCACGCCGCCGCGCTGCGTCTGGAGCGTCTGGCGGATCCCGGCCTGGGCTGCGGTGCCCGCGGTCGCCCCCTCGATCCGCTGGTCGTAGACCGGCATGCTTCCCGTCGGCCGATCCGACCAGCCATGCCAGAGAGTGGCATTGGGTTCGATGATGTGCCGGATCCGGTGGATATCGAAGAGTTCGCTGCGTGCGGTGTTGTCGACGTGCTGGAACTGGGTCGAGGCCCGGGCTCCGCCGCCGAGCATGAGGCGATACTCGGCCTCCTCCGCCTCGATGCCCTGTTGCGTTCGATAGATCTCGTCGTCGCCCTGGAGATAGCCGGTGAACCGGCCGAACACGAAGGGAGCCACCTGCCAGCCGTCACCGTCGATGGGGACGGCGAATTCCTGTCGAGTGTGGAAGCGGTTCACGGTCCCTTCGTTGTAGCCCGCGGCCAGGTATTGGCCGTCGATCGACGTGTCGCCATCGGGCAGCGCGAAGGCGGCCGATTTCACGCCCAGGCTGTCCGGGGTCCCGGCTGTCGGTCGCAGCGACATGCTGGTGAAGTTCCATCGGCTCGACCAGGTCACGACGCCGGCGATGTCGTCGCCCTCGCGGTCGTAGTCGATCTCGGGATACTTCTCGACGAAGTAGGGGCGGCTGGCGAGCACGTCGCTGTTGGAGAGGAAGTGGTTGAGGCCCAGCCTCGCGAGAACGGAAAGCGAGGTGTTGTCAGGCGAGTAGTCCAGATAGAAGCTGGATTCGTACTCCCGACCGGATCGGTAGTTGCTTTCCCGCCATGCGGTCGCCCACGTCTCATCGGAGAGATAGGCGAGCTGGGTCTGCAGGTAGAGATCCGCGGAAAGGTCCGCCCGGTATTCACCGACCACCTGTCCTCTCATCCCTCGGTCGATGTCGACATCGAGACCTGCGGAGGTCCGGTCGGTGCCCCCGAGGTCGTAGAGTCCGTACGCATCGAATCGCCCGCGTCCCCTGGTTCCCCCGAGGTCGTCGAGATCGAGTACCAGGCCGAGGGCCGGGCCGCGTTCGAACCATCCGTCGATCTGAAGCTCCGCCTCGACCCCGTCGACGGGCTCGAGACCGAGAAGTCCGTAGGCGTTCCAACGGGTGGAGATCCCGACTCCCTTGTCCTCCTGGTAGCCGGTACGAATGTCCAGCAGCGGGGGCTGGTCGGCGGCACCTTCGAAACCAGGCAGGTAGAAGAACGGGATCGTCCCGGCCTTCAGGGTCAGTCCTCGACCGGCGATCCAGGTCGTCTCCTCCTCCTCGCCCGAAGGTCCCCGATAGCCCTCGGTGACGGTGACCCGCTCGAGGCCGATGGAGAGATGCGGCGTGAAGAATTCGCTGGTCGACACCGTCGCCCGGTTCGCGGTCCACTGATCGGAGGCGATCTGTCGCATCTCATCCGCCCGGGCATAGACGGGAATGATGCGGCTCTTGCGGGTGTAGGTCCGCAGGATCGCGTCCATGATGACGGCCTGGTTGCGGGGAAGGTCGTAGTAGATGCTGGAGCCGCGAAGGGTGTATTCACCGTCGCTCGCTCGAACCCCCCCCTCGAGGTAGATCCCTTCGATCGCCTCGGCCTGGATGGTTGCGGATCCCTCTCGAAGTCCGCGGACGGTTCCCGGGCGGAGGAACACCACCCCACGCTCCGCGACCAGGGACAGGCGACGGAGATCTTCGGAGGCATTGCTGCCGTCGTAGTCGATCACCACTGATCCGACGACCGCGATCGCATCTCCGTCTTCTTCCACCACGACCTCGTCCGCCGAGAACGAGACCATTCCTCGGGCATCGAAGATGTTGGGTTCGGACTGTTGCGAGGCGGGAAGAGGAATCGACTCCGGTCCGAGCATCGGTTCGAT
>MDTG01234688.1_pt1 | contig 32412 bp, 34 predicted proteins | sample 811421 | NCBI WGS metagenome assembly MDTG01 (sample SAMN05326645, study PRJNA326480) | marine metagenome | isolation source: seawater | place: Pacific Ocean: South East | collected 2011
CATAGCAATATTATAGCATAATTGGCTGTAAACTTTTAATTTGTTACAATTAATCTTGATGGCGAAGTGGTGGAATTGGTATACACGGCAGATTCAAAACCTGCTCCTTCGGGTTGAGGGTTCGAGTCCCTCCTTCGCTATAAACTTATTAGGATACAAATATGAATCTTTTCAAACTATATGGTATAGGTAATGCACTTTTAGACTATGAGTATAAAGTTAATGATGAAATGCTTAATGAAATGAAGTTATCAAAGGGAACTATGTTGTTAAATGAGTATGATGATCATTCTAAACTCCATCAATATTTAAAAAATATTAGACCGCCAGAAAAGATAATTCCAGGAGGTTCAGTAGCAAATTCAGTTTTTGCAATGTCTCAATTTGGCGATAAAGTCTGTTTTTCTGGGAAAGTTTCAAACGATGAAACAGGTGATAATTTTATATCATGCTTGAATGAATCTAACGTAACTACATATATTAACAAAAATGGAAATCAAAAAAGTGGAGAATGTCTGGTTTTAATTTCACCTGATAATGAAAGAACTATGAACACATATTTAGGGTCATCTAATAGTCTGTCTTTTAAAGATATAGATATTGAGTCTCTTGAAAAGTCCGAGTATGTATTAATTGAAGGATACCTAGTATCATCAGATGAGACTCTGAATACAAGCATTAAGATAATTGAAATAGTTCAAAATTTTAATACTAAGGTTGTCATTACATTATCTGATCCAAATATTGTCAATTTTTTTAGAGATAATATTAAAAAATTATTTATTAGAAAAGCTGATATTGTTTTTTGTAATGAACAAGAAGCTCTGAATTTTGCAGAAACCGATGATTTAAGCAACGCGAAAGATTTCTTAAGAGATTTAACTGATGCTTTTATAATTACTTTAGGCTCTAAAGGAGCTATCTGCTTTGATGGTTCGAATTATTTTGAAGTTAACGGTATTGATGTTGCATCGAAAGACTTTACTGGGGCAGGTGATATGTTTCTGGGTGCATTTATGCATAAATATAATGGAAAAAATGCATATGAAGCAATTAACTTTGCAAACTTATGTGCATCTAAAATAATACAAGTGTATGGAGCAAAATTAAATAACAAAAAGGATTATAGTGATTTAATAGAAAGTTTTAAATAATAGATGAATTTATTTCTTCCACTACAGCTTTCGGACTTTCTGACTCTGTAATAGGTCTGCCAACAACCAAGTGTGTGCTACCTAATTCTACTGCTTTGCTTGGTGTAAATATAGATGAATGGTCATGAGATGTATTTTCTAATCTAATGCCTGGCGTAACTTTCATGAATTCTTCAGTTTTAATATTTAAATTAGGAATATCGGAAGGCAAACACACAATACCATCAATATTTGCTTCTATAGCAATTTGCGTAAGCTGAGAAACAATATTAGTTCTTTCAGTGAGACCAAATGTTTGAAAATCATTTATTTTATGACTTGTCAGTAGTGTTACACCAATTAGTTTAGAATTAGGACTATGTATATCTCTAGCTTCTTTAGCAGCTTGTACCATTTCTATGCCACCAAGTAGATGAACATTAAGCATCCATATTTTTTGTTTATATGCTTCTATGCAGGCTTTTTTGACAGTTGTAGGAATGTCATGAAATTTAAGATCTAGAAAAACTTCAAAATTTAAATTATGTACATCTTCTATGATACTTGGGCCATATTTAGTAAATAACTGTTTACCAATTTTTACCCTACAAGTCTTTGGGTCAAGCTCATTACATAAAGATAATACATCCGATTTTTCATCAAAATCTAAAGCTATTATGAGCTTTTTTTCATCAATTACTTTATTCATTTAAGTTAATTTGTTTAATTATATCCATAGGCGTCTTCGGCAACATTGTTTCCCATGTATTACAGCTAGGGCATAACCAGTTTAACTCATTAGATTTATAACCACAATTACTACAGACAAAGTGATGTTTCAAAGCAAATATATCTTTGTATGAGTTAACTATATTAGATACCGCAATACTGGAGCTAGAGACTGGATCTGAAGATGCCATTGTATGAGATATAGTGAATTTGGTAAGAGGATTAGAAAGATCAAAAGATTCTATATAGTTTTTCGCCTCTTGTTCATCAACTTCATATAAAATGTAAAAGTATATTTCAGGAATAAAAGGTACATTATCAGTCTTTGATATTTCAGTAATAGTTTTTGTGATGAGGGAGCTATTTTTAAGTTTTTTGGACAGGTCAATAATTTTTGTAATGATAAACCTAAAGTATGATTTATTTTGTTTAAGGATAGAATTATAATATTGAATAGCCACACTAGCATCACTATCAGAATAGTAAGATGCAAGTTGAAAATTAGGTCTTATGCTCTCTTGTGATGTTTTAAGTGCTTTTTTAGATATGGCTATAGCTTTTTCAAGTTGATTTTCTTGTATATAGTTCTTTGAGATTTCACAATAATATTGAGATAATAATAAATCAGTATTTTGTTTATTCATTTTGTTATAGTTTACAGATTTAATGAGATTAATAGCTTTTTCCCAATCTTTTGTAACCTCGTAGATTTTTAATAATTGTTCTAAACAAGAGTTTTTATAATTTTTAATTTCAGAAAGACTATTAAATATTTTTTCAGAACGATCATATAATCCAGCAGAATAAAAATCTCTTGCTAATTCGTATAAAGCTTGATTTTTTAATTCAGATTCCAAGGTTGGACGTGATAACAAGTTTTGATGGATTAATATCGCTTTATCAAACTCTCCACGCTTTCTATATAAACCACCTAAGGCTAAGTGGGTCTCAATTGTAGAACTATCAACATCCATTAAGGCTGCAAATATTTTGAATGCTTTTTCCTCCTCATTATTTAATAAATAATTAAGGCCACGATAATATTCTGCATTAAAGATGTTTTTAGTAACTTGTTTTTTTGGCTTATAATAATAAAAAATTGATGAAACTACTATCACCATAATTAATATTATAATATATATCATTCGTGATCATCTCTAAGAGGATTTTTCCTAAGGCTATCAATCTCATCCTCCTTAGTCTTTAAAATCTTTTTCAAAGAACTATTTTCATGTTTATGTCTTATGTAAGCAGATAAGAAGAATAATAGCGCTAGAAAAGAGCCTAGCAAGAAGCTCATGAACAGAAACATTGGAAGAGGTGCAGAAAAAATATCAAAATACAAATCAATATCAATTAATAGTGGATTTAACATTGATAATGTTATGGCTAAAGCAAGTAATGCTATAGTTATCAGGAATATTATTACTCTAAACATATTTAGTATTATTTTATTCTATCAGAGATGCTAAATGAAGGAAAAAATCAAATCTTATTATTTACACGCATCTTGAGCTCTTTGCTAGGCTTAAAGTGCACGCTATGACGCTTCTCAAGGGCTACGAGTTCCCCAGTTTTTGGGTTCCTTGCGGTTCTAGAGTTATGATTATGCAATGAAAAAGTCCCAAAACCCCTTATTTCTATTCTTTCACCAGAATATAGTGACTGAGAGATATGATCTAAGATTTTCTTTACAGAATAATCTATATCTGATTGAGTGTAAGATTTAAATTTATTTGAAAGTTTTGATATAAGCTCAGATTTATTTAGAATCATAGGTTACTCACTTGCAGCACTAGTTTTTTCGAGTTGCTTAATTCCTAGAGACACTCTTTCTCTTTCAGAATCTATAGAAAGAATTATAGATTTTATTTCATCACCTTTTTTATATGACCTAATAGCCTCTTCTTGTTTGGGCTCAGCTGCTAAATCAGTAATATGAATAAGGCCATCTATGCCGCCATCTAAGCCGACAAAAATACCAAAATCAGTTATAGATTTAATGTTACTTGTCAAAATATCTCCTTTATTATTATTTTCTGCAAATTGAATCCAAGGATTATCTAGACATTGTTTGTGGCTCAGAGATACACGTCGTTTTTCATCATCTATCTCGATAACTTTTACTTCTATCTCGTCCCCCAAATTAACAACTTTGCTAGGATTAATATTTTTATTAGTCCAATTTAACTCTGCAGTTCTTATAAGACCTTCTATATTATCGCCTAAATCAACAAAAACGCCATAGTCGGCAATATTAGCTACTTTGCCTTTGTATACCTCATTTACAACAAGTTTTTCAGGTATCTTGTTCCATGGATCATCTTCAAGCTGCTTCATTCCTAAGCTCACCCTATTTTTTTCTGTATCATATTTAAGAACTATAACTTTAGCTTGATCGCCAACCTTTAGTAATTCGCTTGGATGATTAATTCTTTTCCAGGAAATATCGGTAATATGAAGAAGTCCATCGATACCACCTAGATCTATAAACGCGCCATAATCAGTTAGATTTTTAACAAAGCCAGATACTGTTTTGCCTTCCGTATATTTCTCTGCAACTTCATCAGGATTAGAATTCTGATCCATTAACACAGCTTTCCTGGAGAGAACTATATTATTTCTGATTTTATCCATTTTTATAATTTTAAAGTCAAGAACTTTGCCTTCTATATAATCTGTTTCTTTTGTTGGTCTTATGTCCACTAATGATCCAGGGAGAAAAGCTTTGATATTCATTAGCTCTACAGTAAATCCGCCCTTAACTTTGCCACAAACTTTACCTTGTATAATTTCTTTGCTGTTTTGAATTTTCTCTAGCTCTGACCAGATCTTTGTTCTTTTAGCCTTTTCTCTAGACATTATAGTTTCGCCGTATCCATCTTCTATTATATCTAGTGTTACTTCCACAGAATCACCAATGTTTATTTCTAATTCACCATTAGAGTCAATGAATTGGTTTTTTGGAATAACGCCTTCAGATTTTAATCCTGCATTTATGACAACATAGTCATCACCTATTTCTATGACTTTGGCTGTTAAGATACTTCCAGGAGTCATATCTACATTATTTATACTATCATTAAATAATGTCTCGAATTCTGTTTGGCTCTCCATATACGCTATCGCCTCTTTTATTAAACTCTAGATATCTTATACAATTCAAGGATTTTATCAAGGACAGACTCAATATTTAAGTAACTAGAATCTATAATAACTGCATCATCAGCTGCTATAAGTGGCGAAATATCTCTATCTTGATCTTTTTTGTCTCTCATAGCGAGAGACTCTTTTATTTCTTTAATATCAAGCTTTGAGCCAGACTTAGATAATTGGTCTAATCTTCTCTGGGCACGTATATCTAAATCTGCAATAAAATATAATTTTAATTGAGCATTTATAAATACTTTGGTGCCCATATCCCTTCCATTAGCTATGAGCCCAGGCTGCCTAGCACATTTCTGTTGAATTGGGAGAAGTGCCGCTCTAACTTTTTCATGTTTAGATATATCTGAGGCAAAGGAACCAATATCTTCAGAATAAAGATTTTTAGTAATATCGATATTATTGTAACTAACATTAAATTTTAGATCATTTGATGGTAATAATTTCATATTATTTGTAATTTCATGAATGATATCATGATTAAGTAAATCAATTGATTTTTCTTTAGCAATAAATGCAAATGCTCTATATAGAATTCCACTATCGAGGAAATAAAAACGAAGCTGTTTAGACAATAATCTTGATATTGCTGTTTTGCCTGAACTTGCAAGGCCGTCTATAGCTATAACTGGTATATCAGTAGTCATACCTTATATATTTCTACTCCCATTTTTTTGAGTATGTTTATAAACCCTGGGAATGATGTTGCTATATTCTTAGCATTTAAAACTGTAATTGGTTTTTGAGAGACAAGACCAGCTACTATAAAAGACATTGCTATTCTATGATCATGATTGCTATCGATAATACCACCTTTAAAAGACCCTCCTTTTATACTTATTGAATCTTTTGTGGATGTAACGTCAATACCTATTGCTCGTAATCCATTTTCCATAGATTCAATTCGATCACTCTCTTTTACTCTTAATTCTGATATATCAGATATGATAGATTCTCCTTCACAAAGCGCGCATGCTATAAATAGTATTGGTAATTCATCTATCATTCTAGAAATAATTGTACCGGAAATATTTATAGGTTTTAATTTAGAATGCTTAATATTTATATCGGCAATAGGCTCATTTGATAGATCTCTTTTATTAGCAAGCTTAATACTCGCACCCATTTTTATAAGGACATCAATTAGACCAGTTCTATATTCATTGATACCAATATTTTTTAAGTCTAAATTAGAACCAGGTTTAATAAGCGCAGCTATAATAAAAAATGATGCAGATGAAAAATCTGATGGGATGTAAATATCCCTAGCAATTAGTTTACCTTGTCCTAAAATAGTTATATTGTTTTCTTGTACCTTTATTGGATATTCGAGAAACTCCAATAATCTCTCAGTATGATCTCTAGTTTTAGTTGTCTCATAAATAGAAGATTTGCCTGATATGAATAGGGACGCGAGGATTAGGCATGATTTTATCTGCGCACTTGCTATATCATTTATATAATTTATAGGCTTCAGAGATTTTTGAGGATAAAATGTTATTGGTAATAGATTTTTTTTACTTGATATTTTAGAACCTATTTCTTCTAGAGGTTTTATGATTCTATCCATAGGCCTAGATGAAAGTGAATCATCACCAGAAATTGTACTTTCAAATTTTTGGACAGATAATATACCTGCCATTAACCTTGCAAGGGTTCCGGAATTGCCACAATCAAGTATCTTTTTAGGTTTTGTTAGAGATAAGAGACCATTACCACATACTTTCAAATTATTATCATTATGAGTAATTTTGACACCAAGCTCACTAAATGAGGCTATTGTCTTAAGGCAATCTTCTCCTAACAAAGCATTAGAAATGACAAGTGAATCATTACTCAAAGAGGATAGCATAATAGCTCTATGAGTTATAGATTTGTCTCCGGGTATATTAACATTACCCAACAGTGATTTTGATTCATTTATGATAAAGTTAGATTCAGCCATTATTTGTCTAGCTTATTATTGATTTTAGAAAAATATTTACTTAAAGTGTTGTCTGATTTGCGAACCAAAGATTTTATCTTATTTAATTCCTTTTGAAGACTAGCAATCGATGATAAAATATTTTTTTTATTTGTCTTGCATATATCTTTCCACATTAAAGGATTGCTCCTAGAGAGTCTTGCAAAATCTTCAAAGCCGCCACCAGTATAATCTTTAATATTTTTTATCAAATTAGAACTGAGGATGTTATTAACTAATGCAAATGATATTAAATGCGGGAGATGACTGGTAATGGACATCACTTTGTCATGAACAAGTAAATCAATAAAGTGTACTTTACATGTCAAATTAGACCAAAATTTAGCTACATCAAGTTTTACACGCTTATTAGTAATTTTAGTTGGCGTCATTAAGACGACTGCTGATTTGAAAAGATTTTTATCAGCATTGAGAATAGAGCTAGATTCTTTACCAGTTAATGGATGAGAGCCAACAAAATTATCTTGTAAATTTTTGGGTATCAGATTCGTTATAGATACCTTAGTACTACCTATATCTGTAATGTATGCTCTCTTATTATACTTACTAATTTGAGAAAATATTGATTTATAACTACTCAATGGAGTACAAATTATTATTAAGTCAGCTGATGATAGATAAGAGTATTTTTTATCTTCATAATCATCAATAATCTTTTTTCTTTTAGCATATATTAATGCTTTTCTATCTATATCATAAGCATAAATATTTTTAGCTACCTTGTTAGCTCTGATAGCACTGGCCAGAGATGCTCCCATCATACCAAGTCCATATATAAATATTGAATTATGCATTAATCTTACTCATAACTTTTTTCAATGATTTTATAAAAGATTTGTTTTCTTGCCTAGTACCGATAGTTACTCTTAGATAACTTTTCAGATTATAATTATCTAAAGGTCTCAAAATAACCCCATTCTCTAAAAGCTTCTCAAAAACATCATTAGCATTTTTGCCCAAATATATAGTTAGAAAATTTGTATATGAGTCAAGATATTTAATATCTAATTTATTTAATTCTTTTTTAAGATACAACATCCCATCATTATTACTAACGAGGCTTGATTTGATGTACTTTTTATCTTTAAGGGATTCGACTGCCATAGCTTGGGCAACATAGTTTACATTAAATGGTTGCCTGATTTTATCTAATTTACTAATTATTTTGGCAGAACCAAGCCCATACCCTATTCTTATACCTGCAAGTGCATGAACTTTGGAAAATGATCTCGTTATTACAACATTTGAATATTTCTTGAGTAATATAATACAATTTGTCATACCCATATACTCAGAGTACTCAAAATATGCCTCATCAATTACTATTAATATTCTTTTGGGGACAGTTTTTATAAAATCATCTAGATCCTTAACAGAAAGTATGGTCCCAGTCGGGTTACTTGGATTAGCAATGAATATCATTCGCGTTTTTTTAGTAATTTTTTTGTTTAATTCGGATAAGTCTGTGCCCATATATCCAAAACCTTGAGACATTTTAGGTTTAGTCTCCACAATGGTAGCATGCATGGCATTAGATATAATTTTATAAACTAAGAATGAATGTTTACTAAAAAGCACTTCAGATTTATCATTCAAATATAGTCTAGCAAGTAGTTCTAAAATCTCATTAGAACCATTTCCGATTATTATATTATTTAGTTTTATATGTGGCTTATTAATATAGGCAACTAAATTATATTTTAAATCATAGCATTTACTATCTGGGTATCTATTAACAGTATTTGATATTTTTTTTGCTATAGCTAAAGATTTTGGGCTTGGTCCATATGGATTCTCGTTAGATGCTAATTTTACAACATTTCTAAGGCCATATTTTTTCATGACAGAGTCTATGCTTTGCCCGGGCTGATATGTAGATGTTGTAGTTTTCTTTCTCATAAAGCTAGATACTTTTTGGATATGAACCTAAGTGCATAAAGAATATACAATTGTTTTTAATTTTTTCTAATGATCGTTTGACATTTTTATCGTCAATATGTCCATCGATATCTAACATAAACATGTACTCCCAGTTATTAATTTTAGTTGGTATTGACTCAATTTTAGTCATGCTAATATTGCTATCCGATAAATATTTAAGCACATTATTTAATGATCCTGATTTATTAGGAACCGTAATGAGAATAGATGTTTTGTCAAAGCCACTAGAATTAACAAACTGTGATCCTATTACAATAAACCTAGTAGTATTATCAACATTATCATTAATATTATTTCTTAGAATTGTTAAATTATATAATTTAGAACATGACCTGCTAGCGATTGCAGCAGAGTCTTTTAGGTTAGACACTTTTTTTGCAGCTGCAGAATTACTACTTAAGATATTTCTCTTAATATTTGGTAGATTTTTATTCAACCATGCATCGCATTGTAAAAATGTTTGCTCATGCGCGTAAACTTTTTTAATAGATGATATATTGTTACTAGTTGATAACAAGCAATGTTTTATGCTTAGATTCACCTCGCCACAGATTCTAACTTCACTTGCTATGAGATGCTGAAGCGCTTCTCTAACACTCCCCTGATTAGAATTTTCGATTGGAACAACTCCATAATCAACGGTTTGATTTTTAACATTATAAAAAATATCAGCAAGTGTCTTTGCATAATCCTTTTTAACAGATGAACCAAAAAATTTATTTAATGCGATGCTACTGTATGATTCTTCAGGACCTAGACATGAAATGGATAATTTTATTTCTAAAGAGAGACATGCTGAAATGATTTCTTTATATATACTTTGTATATGTTGTTTTGAAAGTGGACCCTCATTCAAGCGTTCTAGTTTCTTTAGAATTTGAGTTTCTCTTTCAGGCCTATATAATGATTTATTATCCGAGCTATCTTTAGCTTTTTTAATTTTTTGAGCCAACATACCTCTTTGATTTAATGACTTTAAAATCTTCGTATCAAGCATATCAATTAATTTTCTTATTTTTTTAAGGTCGTCACTCATTTGCTATATTTTCAGTTGATATTGCTACTAGTTTCTCGTCATCTTGTAGAACTTGTAATCTAACACCTTGCGTATTCCTACCTATAATAGGCATATCATTAACAGATATTTTAATTGTTTTGCCTTTATTTGTAATCATTATTATACGATCGTTATCACGCACATTAACAGCTCCAACGACCTTTCCGTTTCTCTTGCTGGCTTTTATGCCAATTACACCAACGCCACCTCTTTTTTGAGTATTATAATTATCTATTGAAACTCTATTACCATAACCATTCTCAGTTACTGTTATTATTTCTCCATCTATGGGTTTTAAAATAGAAACCAATCTTGTATCTTTTGCGAGATTAATGCCTTTTACACCTAGAGTACCTCTAAATCTTTCACGAACATCATTTTCAGAAAATTTAATAGCTTTACCATTTTCAGCAACAAGCATTATTAGATCATTTTTAGCAGTATAGTGTGCGCCTAGTAATTCATCTCCTGATTTTAAAACAATCGCCTTCAAACCAGTGGTTCTGATTTTTTTAAATAACTTAATAGGTATTTTATTTATCATACCATTTTTAGTTGACATGAATAAATATGCATCATCCTCAAAAGAATTAACAACTACGAAAGTACTGATTGATTCATCAGTTGTTAATGGTAAAACATTGTTAATTGGTCTTCCACGAGCCTGTCTGCTTGGATCAGGGATGTCAAATGCTCTAATTGCATAGACTTTACCAAGCGTAGAAAAACACAGAATAATATCATGCGTATGAGCATGACAAATTAATTTAGCTTCATCTCCATCCTTGAATTTAGTAGCATTAATTCCTCTGCCACCTCTTTTTTGACTTTTAAAATCTGCAGCAGGTAGACGTTTCACATAATCTGCTTTAGTAAGGACTACAATAACTTCCTCCTTCTTAATTAAATCTTCTTTTTTTAGCTCGCCTTCATCATTTGAAACTATAGACCTCCTTGGTTCTCCATACTCATCTTTAACTTCTAAAAGTTCTTTTTTCATTACAGCATCTAATTCTTTAGTGCTCCTTAAAATCTTAATATAACCTTTTATTTCTTCTATCGATGACTCGTAATCGGTAAATATCTTATCTTGCTCTAGATTAGTAAGTTTTTGGAGTTTTAGATCAAGAATAGCCTGCGCTTGTGTAGGTGATAATTTATATAGATTTTTCTCTAAACCATACTGATTATTATCAGGTATAAAGTCTTTAGTTTGTTTGTCTACAATACCAAGAAATTTGCTCATACTTCCTGGCTGCCAACCTTTTGATATTAACGCAGTCTTAGCTTCTATAGTATTTTTAGATTTTTTTATTAGTTTGATAATCTCGTCGACATTAATTAAGGATACACCTAGTCCTTCTAGAGTGTGAGCTTTATTTTTTGACTTTTCTAGGTCAAAAAGAGTTCTTTTTGTGATTACCTCTCTTCTATGTTTAATAAACTCATTAAGAATTTCTGCGAAACCTAATGTTTTAGGCTCACCATCAACAAGACAAACCATGTTAACAGAATACGAGGTTTGAGCATTTGTGTGTTTGTATAAAGACCCCAAAACTACTTCATGTTGCTCACCTCTCTTAAGTTCTATAACCAATCTCATTCCATCTCTATCAGACTCATCTCTTAGTTGACTAATTTCATTAATTTTTTTATCTCTAACTAGCTGAGCAATGTTTTCAATTAGCCTAGCTTTATTGACTTGATATGGTAATTCTGTAAACACAATTGAGGTTTTATCATTATCTTTATTCTCCACGATATGTTTAGCTCTAATTTTAAATGACCCACGGCCATTAAGTAATGCATTTTTAATTCCCCCATCATCTTTAATTTCTCCAAATGTCGGAAAATCAGGTCCTTTTAGATTACTTGCTTCAATTAATTTCCCAATATTTTCTCTTTCGCTTAGAGATGAATCGTCAATAATCGCTATAGTTGCATCAATCACTTCATTTAGATTATGTGGAGGAATATTAGTTGCCATACCGACAGCTATACCGGTGGACCCATTAACCAATAAATTTGGCACTCTAGTTGGTAATACAGTAGGTTCATTTTCTGAGCCATCATAATTAGGAGAGAATTCTACTGTTTTTTTATCAATATCTTGGAGAAGTTCATTTGACAATTTAGACATTCTAACTTCTGTATATCTCATGGCGGCTGGTGAGTCACCATCAACTGATCCAAAATTTCCTTGGCCATCTATTAATGGGTGTCTCATTGAGAAAGGTTGGGCAAGTCTAACAATAGTATCATACACTGCAGAGTCGCCATGTGGATGATACTTACCAATGACGTCACCAACTATTCTAGCAGATTTCTTATACGACTTATTCCAACTATTATTTAATTCATGCATTGAATACAAAACCCTTCGATGAACTGGTTTAAGACCATCCCTTACATCCGGTAGAGCTCTTCCAACTATTACACTCATGGCATAATCAAGGTATGACTGACGCATCTCTTGTTCAAAACGTATTTGTTGATTTTCTGACATATATTGTTTAAATAAGTTTATATGATATTTAAATACTATTTTATCATAAACCCCTCATATACACGACATAATTTGTAAAATAGCATAAATGGCTTAATTTGCAGTGTAATTACCATTTCATAAATTATTGAGAATTTTTAGTACCAATTAAGTATAATATAAGCATGTTGAGAGTAGACAGAATAATTTCAGCTGGTTGGCTCTTATCAGCCGACCTTACAAAAATAATAAGAAATCAGTCTGTTATCATTGATGGAAATATAATTAAAGATATCATTCCAACCAATAAAGTTAAGGACTTATATAAATCATCCCAGCATGAAGAATATCTGGACCATATGTTGATGCCTGGTTTGATAAATACAAACTCGCAATCAACATTATATTTGCATAAAGGTAAATACAATAAAAAAATAAATAATAGCCAGATAAATAGATTAACTTTTGAACTACAAAAAAATACTCATGTGAGAAATATAAAATTAACATCAGATTTAGCAATATGTAATATGATTAAAAATGGTGTGACTACATTCTGTGATACAACCTTTTATCCAGAAATATTAATTGATAGAGTATTAAATTCAGGTATAAGATCTAATATCGGTCTACCGATAATTAATAAAAAAACAATATGGGCAAAAAATAATGAAGAATCATTTAGTAAAAGCTTAAAATTTTATGACGAATTTAAGAATGAACCAAATATAACATTATCATTGAATTTACAATCAATAAATAACCTTGATAACAATTTGGCAGAAAAGTTTTTTGCAATTGCTAATGAAATTGATGTACCCATAAGAATAAATATGTATCAAAGTAAGAGTCAATTAGAGAGTTTTATTAAGAATAAAAAAAATAGACCTATTAAATATCTTAAAACCATCGGTGTATTGAGTAAATTATTCACTGCGATTAATCTAAATAATATAACTGATGACGATATAAAAATTATTAATAAATATGGTGTAAATATCTCTAATGATATTGGTTCTATAATATTGTGTCTTAAAAATATTGATAATATCATTAAATCAAATTTATCGTTAAATGGAGGAAATATTCTTACAGATGGCTCATATGATTTGTTTGATATGATGCATAAAGCATTATTGTTATCAAAAATACCCTCTAATAAGAAAAAAAATATAACCATCAAAAAATTATTGCAATCAATTACTATCAATGGTGTGAAAAGTTTGGGTCTAGATGATAAGATTGGTGTAATTAAAAAAGGTTTTTTAGCAGATATAATAAGTTTAAAGGTAGATAGTATTTATCGCACTGAAGAGATTCTCTATAATAACTTGGAAAATATACTTATAAGCACTAGAATAGAAAATGTATGGGTATCAGGAAAAAAAATTCTGAATAATGCAAAACTTGTGACAATAAATGAAAAAATACTATATGATGCTTATCAAAAATATAATGAGTAGTTTATGGATATAAATCAGGACATTAAGGAAGTTGAAAATTTTGAAAATCATGCTCATCAATGGTGGAATAAGCGTGGACCTTATAAGCTTATACATAATCTTACACCTCTGAGATTAAATTATTTAGAAAATATAACGGAGGTGAAAAATACTAAGATATTAGATATTGGTTGTGGTGGTGGATTATTATCTGAAGAACTTGCTAAAAAAGGTGCATCCGTTACAGGTATAGATGCATCAGGAAAAACCATAAAAATAGCAAAAAATCATGCAAAAGAAAGTAATTTAAAAATTGAATATATTCATACCACATTGGATCAGTATATTAAAAGTTCAAAAAAGAAATTTGATATAGTAATATGTTTTGAATTAATTGAACATGTGCCAGACCCAGCAAAGTTGATAGAAAATATTAGTTCTGTGATTAATAAAGAAGGCTATACATTTTTATCGACAATAAATAGGAATATATTGTCATTTATTTTTGCAAAAGTTCTAGCAGAATATATTTTCAATATTGTCCCCCAAGGGACTCATCAATACAAAAGATTTATTAAACCATTTGAATTATATGAATTATTAGAAAATAGTAAATTTAAAACGGAAGACATAACTGGAGTTAAATTTAATCCTATAGACTCATCATTTTCATTTTCATCATTTAATAAAATAAATTATTTCTTATCAGCAAAAAAAATATGAAAATAAAGTGTGTATTGTTTGATTTTGATGGTACATTTGCTGATACATCAGTTGATATGTGTAATGCATTAAATATTATATTAGAGCAAAAGAAATTTAAAACTGTTAATTGTCAAAATCTTAAAACCCATATATCTAAAGGAGCAGCAGGTATAATAGAATATGCTTCTACGGTAAATGGCAGACCTATTGATTCATCATTAATGAGAGCAGAATTTTTACAAGAATACTCTCAAAAATGTTTTGTTCATACTAAGATGATACCCGGAATTGATTTAATAATAAAAAAAATGGATGAAATGTCAATTAAATGGGGTATTGTGACAAACAAACATTCTAAGTATGTCAAAAAGATTCTTCAAGGCTTATCCTTAGAGGATAGGGTACAATGCCTAGTTACCGGAGATATGTTGAAGGAGCCAAAACCAAGTCCAGAAGGTCTAAAGCTTGCAATGGATATGTTAAATGTAAAATCATCTAATACTATCTACGTTGGCGATGATTTAAGGGATATTCAGGCTGGTAAAAATGCAAGTACATTAACCATTGCTGCTAATTTCGGGTTCGTGGATTCAACTGAGGATATTAATGTTTGGGATGCAAATCATATTGTAAATACTCCAAATGAACTTAATAATATACTTCTTAAATATTTATGATATGAACCGGAGTCTTAACTTCAACTAGTTCAAATAAATTAATAACGTCATCGTTATACATTCTTATACACCCATGAGATGCTTCAGAACCAATTAAATTTTCGTGTACCGTTCCATGGATATATATGTATCTTTTATAAGTATCGACATTACCACCTTTATTAATCCCATCTTCTAAACCTTGTAACCATAAAATCCGTGAAGTAATGATATCCTCAGAACTATTAAAATGCTCATGCTTTATCTTTAAGTTTTCATTTTTGGATAAATCATCTAGTGTTATATTATTCTTTAGTGGTTTTCTACCTTTTAAGATAGTATTTTTTGGGAGCTTTGAACCAATTTTTTCAGCAATACAATGAAACCCTAACGGAGTCATGAAGGAATCATTCTCGTTTCCCAATCCAAATTTTGATGTAGAAATTTTATAAATATGTGCAATCTTTGTCTCTTTAAGTAAATAAAGCTTTTGATTTTTTATTGAAACAATAATATTTATTTGAAAGTCAAGATTAGGATATTTTTTTTTGAACTCATTCTGCGAATAACTGATGAAATTATCATTGTTATCCATAGTTAATATACCATTACATCATCATTGGCATCACTGGTATCTTGAGTTTTTGCCAGATTATTTCTTAATTCATCAAGTTCTTTAAGATATTTTTTAGTAACACCACCAGTTACATACTCACCATTAAAACAAGATGAATCAAAATCCAAGACAGGGGAACTGTCATTTTTAACAGAGTCTATAAGACCATCTAGGTCTTGATAAAATAATCTATCAGCTCCTATTAATTTAGCTATTTCTTCTTCTGTCCTTCCATCTGCAGCAAATTCATTACTAGCTGGCATATCTATGCCATAAACATTTGGGAACTTAACAGGAGGTGCGGCAGACGCCATATATACCTGCTTAGCACCTGCTTCTCTTGCCATGTCAATTATCTGTTTTGATGTTGTTCCTCTTACAATCGAATCGTCAACTAACAAAACATTTTTTCCGTTGAATTCAGAAGAAATTGCATTTAGTTTACGTTTTACAGATTGTGCTCTTTGAGATTGCTCGGGCATAATAAACGTTCTTCCAATATATCTGTTCTTAATAAAGCCTTCTCTATATGGAACTTTTAGAGAAATTGATAGTTCTAATGCTGATATTCGACTAGTATCTGGTATTGGCATTACAACATCAATGTCATGGTCATGCCAGTTTTTTATAATTTTATCTGCAAGGTTCTGACCCATCTTCATTCTTGCTGCATATACAGATATACCATCAATAATAGTATCTGGTCTTGCAAAATAGACAAATTCAAAAATACAAGGTGCATGTCCAGTTTTATCAGTGCATAATCTAGAATGTACTTTACCATTAATATCTACAAATATTGTCTCTCCTGGTTTAATATCTCTTTCTAGCTTAAAACCGGCTGAATCTAATGCTACGGACTCGGAAGCAATCATTGTTTCTTTTTTGCCATTAACAGTTTTACTTCCAAAACATAGTGGTCTAATTCCCATTGGATCTCTAAATGCAACTATACCTCTATCTGATATAACAGAAACAACAGCATAGGCACCTTTAACTCGTCTATGTACCCCTGCTACTGCGTAAAATACATCATCAGGAGTAAAAGTATCTTTGCTGTGAAGTTGCAATTCATGAGCGAATATATTGAGTAATATTTCTGAGTCAGACTTAGTGTTTATATGACGTCTATCTTCAGAAAATAAATTTTTTTTAAGCTCATTTGAATTAATTAGATTACCATTATGTGCTAATCCTATACCATATGGTGAGTTAACATAAAATGGTTGAGCTTCAGCAGAACTTGCTGCATGCCCGGCAGTGGGATAACGTACATGGCCAATTCCCAAATTCCCTTTTAATCTACTTATATGCTTCTTATCAAAACCATCTCTAACAAGACCTAATGATTTTCTGAGTGTAATTTTACCATTATTATTTGTTAGAATTCCAGATGCATCTTGTCCACGATGTTGAAGCACTGTGAGTGATTCATAAATATCGTGTACCACATTACCAGACCCATAAACAGCAACTATACCGCACATATGCTATATATTATATTTTAAATTGGAAACTATCAAAGATTGAATCACTAGTTTTCATGTATTTATCAATAAATTGATCAAAATATGGTATAAATTGAGATTCCACAATGATGTCATGGTCCATTAGCTCAATCTGATTGAGATAAAATAAGATTATCGTGATAAATATCATTGCTTTTAAGAAACCAAAAATCAGTCCAAAGGCTTTATTGTAGAAAGCTAGGCCTACCAAAGATACAAACTTAGACATTATAAATCCCAAAAGGATAGCGATTATTATAGTGCCTATGATTATTATTAACACTGATATAAGTGCTAATAATTCTTTTGAAGTTATATGTGCATTAATGGTATTAGTGATTATAGTAAAATTATCAGCAAAATATAATATTGATACTATCCAAACAAGTAAGGAAGACAATTCTGATACAAACCCCTTCAAGAATCCTCTTATTATCCAAAAACTAGTAAATAATAAAATTATTGTATCGATTATTGGCATTAATTATTTATCATCTGTAGTTGACCAGAATAACCAGCATAACTCTGAACTTTCTTGCTAAGTGTGTCTGCCATTGTTTTATCAATAAATGGTCCAATAGCTATTATATTATCTTTAGTCTTTATAATAGACTGTATACCCATTTCACTCAGTAACTGTTTAAATTTTTTCTCATCATCTTTTGTTAAATCAGGAAAAGTCACTATCCATGACTGAACTTTTGATTCAATAATCTTAATATCATCGATATTAGAAATAGAATTATAAGTTGATCCTGATTTATCAGTCTGATCTATATTATATGAAGGAATTTGTAGAGAGTATGTTATTTTATCAAAGTTTTTTAAATAAGTTATTACAGGACCACCAAACAAGTATACTGGTAGTATAGCAAAAGCAATAATAAAGTATGTTTTTTTATTCATTATATTTCTCATTTCTAGACCATTGTTCATTTTTATAAAAATTTAAAAATTCAGATACTGTATAAAATGAACCATATATCACCAATCTATCATTAGGTTTAAGTGAAGATATTGCAGATTGACATGCATCAGGTATTGATTTAAATGTATGAACATTCTTACTATTAACTACACTAGACATATGAGTTTTAATTTCTTTTGAATTCACTCCTCTATCATTGTTTATTGTTCCGCAATACCATTGGTCAATCATATTAGCCATTGGTTTAATTAGACTATAAACATCTTTATCTTTTAAAAGTCCTATTACCGCATGAGTTTTCCTATATTTAGATTTGCTAATGTTATCACTTAGTTTGATTGCCGAATCTGCATTATGCGCAACATCCACTATTATATCGGGGTTTTGTGAAATCGTTTGGTATCTACCTTGTAAAAAAATATTACCTATACCTTTCTTTAAAAGTAATTCATTATCCAATATTTTAGGTTCTAAAATACTAATAGCTTGAAGCGCAGCAGATGCATTATTGTACTGAAAGTCACCTTTTAAAGGTAATGGCTTTAGTTCTAAAGATATATCCTTATTCTTCCAAGTCCAAGATTTTGAGTGAAGATTAATGTGAAAATCACATTGATTATATAAAAATTTGGAACCAATTTTTTTTGCATAATTTACTAGTGCTAAAGGTGGATTAATATCAGCATAGATACATGGGCAAAAGGGCCTCATTACGCCAGCTTTTTCTAATGCAATACTTTCAATTGTGGTACCTAAAAATTCTGTATGATCTATCCCTATAGAAGTAATAATTGATAAATTAGAATCTATTATATTTGTTGCGTCAAGCCTCCCACCTAAACCAACCTCCAATATAGCATAATCAAGATTTTTTTTGTTGAATAGATGAAAAGCTGTCAACGTTGCAAATTCAAAATAAGTAAGGGTAGTGTTATTTCTAATAGAGTCAATATATCGAAATGATTCTATGATATCTTCTGTTTTTACATTATGTTTATTGATTCTTATTCTTTCATTATAATTAATAATATGTGGTGAAGTAAAAGTTCCTATAGATTTGCCACTTTCATATAATATACTTTCTAAAACAGAAACAGTTGACCCCTTTCCATTTGTCCCAGCAACAATTATAACTTTATCTGCAATGTTTTTTATATCAAGTTTTTTATAAACTGATTTTATTCGCTCAAGCTTGAAATCTATATTTTTAGGATGGAGTGTTTGCTGCCAGTCAAGCCAATCTTGCAAACTATCTTTTTGTTTTGTTTTCATCATATCTACTCATTAAAGAAGATAATATTTCACTAAGTTTATTTTTTTGATTATTTCTATCTAGAATAAAATCTATTGTTCCATGTTTTTGCAGAAATTCACTTCTCTGAAAACCCTTGGGTAATTTTTCACCAACTGTTTGTTCAATAACTCTCGGTCCAGCAAAGCCTATGAGTGCATTTGGTTCAGCAATATTGAGATCACCTAACATAGCTAAGCTCGCGGATACACCTCCCATAGTTGGATCTGTTAAGATAGAGATATAAGGAAGACCTTCCTTGCTCAATTGATTTAATGCGGCACTGGTTTTTGCCATCTGGAATAGAGAAAAAAGTGATTCTTGCATTCTTGCACCCCCACTAGCTGAGAAACATAGTAATGGGGATTGTTCCTTGATTGCTTTTTTAACTGCTAATGTAAATTTCTCACCTACAACTGACCCCATAGAACCACCAAAAAATGAATATTCAAAAATGCAAGCTATAACGGGAACTTTATTGATACTACCTTGATAGACTAACATAGCATCCTTCTCTCCTGTTTTTTTTTGTGTGGCAGCTAATTTATCCTTATACTTATCTTTATCTTTAAAATTCAACATGTCTACCGGAAAAACATCTGTAAGTATTTCAACTTTCGTATCTAAATCAAGTATTATATCAGCACGCTTTCTTGCTGAAATTCGGCCATGATGATTACATTTAGGACAGACATGTAAGTTTTTCTCGTATTCAGCACGATATATAACCGCATCACAGTTAGGACATTTATGCCATAAGCCCTCAGGGACTGAGCCTTTACTGTCTTTTTTAGCTCTAATTCTTGATGGTAATATTTTATCTAGCCAGCTCATTTGGATGCTAAACTCCTGCTAATATCTTTAATAAATAAATTTATTTTATTAAACATAACTTTTTTATTCTTCAAGTTTTTCTCAATTAATTCTACTATAGAACTGCCAATTATTATACCGTCCGCAAATTTAGAAATATTTCTAGCAATTACACTATTTTTAATACCAAACCCAACAGTTATAGGTAAATTATTATTTGAAGTTTTTTTAATGTAAATAACTCTTTTCTTTAATTCAGAAAAGTCACTAATTGAAGAACCGGTAATGCCTTTGAGAGAAACATAATAAAGATAACCACTAGACATATCAATAATTTTTTTTAGGCGACTAGGTTTTGTAGTTGGTGAGGCTAAAAATATTTGATCAAGATTATTTTCGCGCAATAACTGATTAATTAACATTGATTCCTCAGGTGGTAAATCAACAATTAATACACCATCAACACCAATTAATTTTGCTTTTTTTGCGAATTTATGAATACCCATCTTATTAATAGGATTCATATAACCCATTATCACGATAGGTGTTGAGAGGTCTTTTTTTCTAAAATTTTTAATTAAAGTAAATACATCCGTTAATGAAATATTCTTTTGTAAACACCTCTCAACACCTCTTTGTATAGTAGGACCATCTGCTATAGGGTCAGTAAATGGCACACCTAGCTCTATGATATCTACACCTGACTTGACCATTTGATGCATAATTTTTTCTGTAGATCTAATATCTGGATCACCACATATCAAATATGTTATAAACGCAGTTTCTTTTTCTTTGAATACCTGCGCAATTCTATTCATATTACTATTCCTTGCAGGGTCGCAATTGTATCAATATCTTTATCTCCTCTTCCTGATAAGTTGATTAAGATATTTTTTTTAGATTGTTTTCTTGCAAGTTTAAATGCATAAGCTAGAGCATGAGCTGTTTCAAGAGCAGGAATTATACCCTCTTGTTCTGTTAAATAATAAAAAGCTTTTAAAGCCTCCTTATCAGTAACTGAGACATATTTCACTCTATTTAAATCTTTTAGTAAAGAATGTTCTGGGCCAACTCCCGGATAATCTAAACCAGCTGAAATTGAATGGGTAGATTCTATTTGCCCATTACTGTTCTCCATAATATAAGTTTTGTTGCCATGTAATATTCCCGGTTTACCTTTATTTAATGGTGCAGCATGCTTATTTGTATTTAAGCCAAACCCTCCTGCCTCAACACCATATATAGCAACATTGTCATTAAGGTATGGATAAAACAAACCTATTGCGTTCGATCCCCCGCCTACACAAGCAACTAGTATATCTACTTTTTTATTGATTTTTTTCATTTGGGATTTTGATTCGGTACCTATCACAGATTGAAAATCTCTAACAATCATTGGGTATGGATGAGGACCAGCTACTGAACCAATTATGTAATGTGTATCATCGACATTACTAACCCAATCTCTTAGCGCTTCATTTAAAGCATCTTTAAGAGTTCTTGATCCTGAATCAACAGGTATTACTTTTGCCCCTAATAACTTCATCCTATATACATTGACTTTCTGTCTTTGAATATCATCACTACCCATATATACTACACATTCGAGATTATAACGGGCACAAGCAGTAGCTGTAGCTACGCCATGCTGCCCTGCTCCAGTTTCAGCAATAATACGTTTTTTGCCCATCTTTTTTGCAAGCATAGCTTGACCCATAGCATTATTGATTTTATGCGCACCCGTATGATTTAAATCTTCACGTTTCAAATAAATATTACAAGAACCTAAGTCTTTGCTAATTCTTGATGCATGATACATAGGTGTTGGTCTTCCAACATAATTATGTAGTTCATTTAAAAGTTCTTTTTTGAATGCAGGAGATTTAGCAATCTTATTATATGCTTTTTCTAATTCTTCTAGGGGATACATTAGAGTTTCAGATACATACTTCCCTCCATAGTCTTTAAAGTGACCATTTTTGTCTGGGTATGACTTAAAATTAATTTTTTTCATTATTTCCTTTTTCAGATATTCTGACATTTTCTATAAATTTTTTCACTAGCATATGATCTTTTTTACCTATACCTGATTCCAATCCGCTGGATGCATCAACCCCATAAGGTCTATATCTTGAAATTAAATAAGTAACATTATCAGGGTTTAAACCTCCTGCAATAATGCATTGTTGATTTTCAATTTGATTAGTAATCATTCTCTCGCTTAATACTGAATCCCAGTCAAATGCTATTCCTGTACCACCTTGTTTATTTTTAATGACTGTATCAAGCAGATAACTGGTAACATGATTATTGAAATTACTATCAAATGAAAGTTTATCATCTTTTACATGGATAGTCTTAATAAATTGATGCTTAAAGCTTAGACAAAAATTAAGAGACTCATTACCATGAAATTGAAGTATATCAATATCAACATTACTTATAATATTATCTATGTAGGATTTAGATTGATTCATAAAAACTCCGACTATTTTTTGATTTGCATTTTTATGCTTAAGTAATATATTTGCATTTTCTATTGATAACATTCTAGGGCTCTCAACAGAAAATATTAAACCTATATAATTTACACTTTCACAATCAGAAAGAAATTTAAAATCTTCTAACTGAGTTACTCCACAGATTTTAATTAATGTTTTATTCATGATAATAGATTAGATAGTTCTATGAATATATAATCAATATACAAAAATCATTATAATATAATTATGTCTAAAAATGTACTTATAAATAAGAATCTAAAATATGTTAAAACTTTGCTCAGTTAATATCTCATATTTTGATGGATAAGAAATACTCATTAAATATAAGCCACATGCTGGAACCATTGTGGCACATAAACTCCTGTCACAGGAAGCTATTAAACCATTTATTGATTCAGGAGATTTGTCACCAGAACCTATTAATAGTAATTCTCCTATAATATTACGCACCATATGATACATGAAACTATTGGCAGTAATATCAATAGCTATATAGTTGTGATTTTTAGAGATATTAATTGATTTAATATTTTTCATGGGACTTTTAGAGGTACACCCTGAGGACCTAAAACAACTAAAATCTTTTTCACCAAGCATATGTTTGGATGCTAACTCAATTTTTTGAAGGTCTAGATAGTCTGGATAATGAAGAGATTGCGAAGAAACAAATACAGATTGTTGTTTTTGGTTAAGTATAATATAACGATAAGTTCTATCTATTGCGCTATATCTCGAATGAAAGTCATCTGGTGTATGAAATATAGATTTAATAATAATATCATTGGGCATATTAGAATTGATGCCAGTAATCCATTTATAATCTGATCTTTTTTTTTCGGTATCAAAATGAATTATTTGTCCAAATGCATGGACACCAGTATCTGTTCTCCCTGCACATGTAGTAGATATTTCTTCATCCGCTATTTTAGAAATCGCTTTGTCAACAAAATATTGAATCGTTTTATCAAGATGAGTATTTTGTTTTTGCCAACCATAATAGTTTGTGCCGTTGTACTCAACACATAATGCTAGTCTCATTATTTTATTTGCATATACAAGAGTTTGGCTTCATGTTTTTGTGCCTCACTACCAGTATTCACTATACCTTGAAGAATAGTTTTAGCATCATCAATATCATTTGATGCGATTAAAGCTCTAGCTAAATCAATTTGTGAAATATTGTCATCATCTACAATTTCATCAGGGGAATTAATTATACCATCATCAGAAATTGACTGGTTATCATTTGTCTGATATTCAGCAACGTTATCTTTTACATTATCTTCTTGAGATAATAAATCTAATGAAGAATCTCTTCTTAGTTGTTTAGATCTAAGAACAGGATTTTTTAAATCGTCTGCTGCAGTAGATAAAGTTTTTAATAAATTAGTTATATTTTCAGCTTTTATCATAAGGTTGTCAATTTTATCCATTTCAATTGATGGCTCATTATTAGTTTTTTGATTTTGTAATTTTCTATTAACTTTATTTAGTTCATTATTTATTGTTCTAAATTTTTCTGAAAAATAGCTAATAAGTAAAAGAACTAAAAGAACATACCATAAGTTTACTTCTTCATAAGGATAATTTATTAAAAATGTATAAAGGTCTGTAACTATGAATTCTTCAAGTTTACTACCAATTATACCAAGTATGGTTATAGTTAAATTTAATAAAACAACTAAGACTTGTTGAATTATTAATTGGGCATTTTGTAAAAATAATATAACAGATATAAGTTTTGAGGAGTAATCAGGGGAGCTCAAAGGTATATATGCAAAAATAACTATTGCGAGTATTATTAATGTAATTTTGTTCATGTTTGATTGATTATTGCCTCAGCAATTTGAATACTATTTAATGCTGCTCCTTTTCTTACATTATCAGCAACTACCCAAATATTCAAAATTTTATCATTATCTAACCCTTTTCTTATTCTACCTATATATACATTATCTGTACCTTGTCCATTAGAATAAGCATTAGGGAAATCATATTCACTGTTGTTGTCAATAATTTCAATACCTTTAAATTTATTATAATCTTTTAGAAGTTCATCAATATTTATCGGTTTCACTGTCTCAACACTAATTGATTCTGAATGGCCAACAAGCACTGGTATTCTTACTGCAGTTGCGTTCACAGAAATGGATTTATCAAGAATTTTCTGGGTTTCCCAGACCATTTTCATCTCTTCTCTTGTATATGAGTTTTCGCAAAAACTATCAACAAAAGGAATAGCATTAAAAGCAATCTGCTTTGGATAAATTGAAGATTTTATCTCTTGTTGATTCAAATATGCATGAGTCTGATCAATTAATTCGTTTATGCCTTTTCTTCCGGAGCCAGAGACAGCCTGATACGTAGATACATTTATACTTTTTATAACAAACCTATCATGAATCGGTTTAAGTGCGACCAACATTTGAATAGTTGAACAATTCGGATTAGCTATGATATTAGTATTTTGATATAAATCAATATCATTGGGGTTTACCTCTGGAACTATAAGAGGTATATCATCACGATATCTAAATTCAGATGTGTTATCAATGACAATTGAGCCACTATTTGCAGCTATAGGTGCATACTTACGCGATACCTCGCTGCCTGCTGAAAAAAAAGCAAAATCAATATTTTCAAAATTAAAATTGTCTATATCAATAACGCTAATTAATTTATCACCATATTTAACTTTACTCCCAGATGATCTTTTACTGGCAATAGCAACAATCTCATTAATAGGGAAGTCCCTGGATTTTAAGATATTAAGCAACGCTTCACCTACAATGCCTGTAGCGCCAACTATTGCGATATTATATTTTTCTTTATATTCAAACATTCTGTTTAATCTCTTTAATGATAGCATCGCCCATATCCGAGGTGGAAACAAAGTTTTCACTATCTGAGATATCTTGAGTGTATATACCAGCCTTTAATACATTATCAATAGATTTTTTTATAAGAGAACTAATATCTTTATTATTGAAAGAATATTCAAACATCATACCTAAAGATAAAATCATAGCAATTGGATTCACTACACCCTTATTGGCTATGTCTGGTGCTGATCCATGAATAGGCTCATAAACAGCATTGTTATCAGATAGTGATGCTGATGGCAACATACCAATTGATCCTGTTAACATTGAAGCTTCATCAGATAAGATGTCACCAAATAAATTACCAGTTAAGATAATGTCAAATTGTCTCGGGTCTTTAACCAATTGCATTGCTGCATTATCGACATACATATGTGACAAGTCTACATTTTCGTAGTCATTTTTGTGTAATTCACTAACAGTCTCTCTCCAGACTTGTGATGCCTCAAGAACATTTGCTTTATCTACAGATGTAATTTTATTTTTTCTCTTTTGTGCAAGTTTAAATGCATAGTCAGCGATTCTATTTACCTCATCCATAGAGTATTTCATTGTATTAAAACCAATTTTATTTTCTGAACCAGTAAATCCTCTTGGTTCACCAAAATATACATCTCCAACTAATTCTCTAACAATAACAATATCAAGATTGTCTAGTAAATCAGATTTAAGTGAAGAACTATGAATCAGTGAATCAAAGATAAAAATAGGACGAATATTAATAAATAAATCTAGTGATTTTCTTAATTGTAATAATCCTGTTTCTGGTTTAAGTGTATTTTCATTTTTATCATGCTTTTTCGTTCCAACAGCACCAAGTAAAATAGCATCAGAATCTCTGCACTGTATAGAAGTATTTTCAGGAAATGGAACTCCTAAATTATCAATAGCAATGCCACCAATATCTGCATAAGAATAGGAGATATGTGATTTATCAATACTATTTAAAGTATCTATAACTTTGACAGCTTCTTTCATAATTTCTGGGCCAACACCATCACCAGGAAGAAGTAAAATTTTATATTTATTCATTGTTTTTATTGAATAACCAAGGTTTTTTAAGTTTTATTTTTGACTCATAATCTCTTATTTTATCAGCATGTTTGAGTGATAGTTCAATGTCATCTAAATCAAAAATTATTCTCTCTTTATCTGAATCAGATATATCAAACTTAATACACGTTTCATCAGGCGTTGTAATTGTCTGATTTTGAACATCAATTGTCAAATTATATATAGGATTAGTGGTTAATGATCTAAAAATAGTCTCTAATTCTGATTTTTTTATAATAATTAAAAGCAAACTATTCTTGAAACTATTTCTATAAAAAATATCAGCAAATGACGAAGATATAACAGCTTGTATCCCATAGTCTTTTAAAGCCCAGACCGCATGTTCTCTTGATGACCCACATCCAAAATTTTCATTAGCTACGATGATAGAGCCGTTACGGAAGGGTTTTTTATTTAATATAAAATCAGGATTTTCTTTTCTTTTTGAGGTTGTAGCTAAATCACCTGGATCCATGTATCTCAATGAATCAAAAAGATATGGACCGAAACCTGACTTATTAATTGACTTTAAGTATTGTTTAGGAATAATCGCATCAGTATCTATATTCGACTGATTAATTGGTATTACCTGACCTTGGATTACTTTATTTTTCATTAATGAAATCAATAACATTTATAAAGTGACCTTTGATAGCTGCTGCTGCTGCCATGGCTGGACTTACTAAATGAGTTCTACCTTTATCCCCTTGCCTTCCTTCGAAATTTCTATTTGATGTTGATGCGCACCTTTCATGAGGTAATAAATTGTCATCGTTCATCCCAAGACACATAGAGCAACCAGGCTGTCTCCATTCAAAGCCAGCTTTAAGAAAGATTTTATCTAATCCTTCTTCTTCGGCCTGCATCTTAACATGTCCTGAGCCGGGAACAACGATAGCTTGAGAAATGTTGGATGCAATTTTTTCCCCTTCAATAACTGATGCGGCTGCTCTCAAATCTTCAATTCTAGAATTTGTACATGAGCCAATAAATATTTTATCTAGCATTATTTCCTGTATTAGATCATTAGGCTTTAATCCCATATAATCAATAGCGCGTTGTATAGATTCTTTTTTTTCCGAATTTTTTTCCAATTCTGGATCAGGCACTTGCCCTGTTACATCTACTGTCATTTCCGGAGAGGTACCCCAAGAGACTTGAGGAGTTATTAAGTCAGCATCAAAATTTATGTCTTGATCAAATTTACTATGGTTATCACTCTTAAGTGTTTCCCAATATTTAATAGCCTCAGATAAATATTTTTTAGATGGCGAGTATTTTTTATCCATCATGTAGTTATAAGTATTTTCATCAAAAGCAACTAACCCGGATTTTGCTCCAGCCTCTATACTCATATTACAAATGGTCATTCTACTCTCTATAGATAAGCTTTCAATACACTTTCCAGAGAATTCTATAGTATACCCAGTCCCGCCCGAGGTACCTATTGATTTAATTATGTGTAATATTAAATCTTTTGCAGTTACTAATGGGTTAAGAGTATTGTTTACATTAATCCGCATATTTTTTTCTTTTGTTATGTTAATGCACTGTGTTGCAAGAACATGCTCTACATCACTTGTCCCTATGCCAAATGCTAATGAAGCTAGTGCCCCATGTGTTGATGTATGAGAATCCCCACAAACTAATGTCATGCCAGGCTGTGTTATAGCTAATTCGGGTCCAATAACATGAACAATACCCTGATTGACATCATTTAAATCGAAATAACTTATCTCATGCTTTTTACAATTAGAAATAAGTGTATCGACTTGAAGCTTAGAGATATCATCGTTAATTCCTAATTCTCTATTAATCGTAGGTACATTATGATCAGAAACTGCATAAATAGTATTTTTGTTCCAAACATTTCTATTTTTTAAATGTAAACCATCAAATGCCTGGGGCGAAGTTACCTCATGGATTAGATGTCTATCAATATAGACTAATGATGATCCATCAGAATTTTCATGGATTTTATGTTCATCCCAAATTTTGTCGTAAAGAGTTCGATTCATAGGTCAGTATTATATCGAGTTTTGTGCTTTATCTCTAAGATAAAGGTCACATAATACAAGAGCTAGCATTGCCTCAGCAATTGGAGTTGCCCTGATTCCTACGCAAGGATCATGTCTACCTTTTGTGACAATGGTGGTATTTTTCTTTTTAGAAGTAATAGTTTTACCTGATTTTATAATACTTGATGTGGGTTTAAGTGCTAGCTTAACAACTATATCTTGTCCAGATGAAATTCCACCTAGAGTTCCACCAGAATTATTTGATAAAAAACCTTTAGATGTTATTTCATCTCGACATTCTGAACCTTTCTGTGCTACAACGTCAAAGCCATTTCCTATTTCTACACCTTTTACAGCATTGATTGACATCATTGCAAATGCGATTAAAGCATCTAACTTATCAAACACAGGATTTCCTAGACCTGCAGGAACTTTTTTAGCAACTACTGTTACCTCAGCGCCTATTGAGTCACCCTCTTTACGGATACTATTAATATATTTCTCTAAATCTGGGATCATACTTTTATCTGGAAAAAAGAATGAATTATTTTCAATTTCTTTTAAATTGATTTTTTTAGGTTTATATTGTCCAATTTGTGATACATAACCAGTTATTTTCATTTTCAATTTATCATGAAGTAGTTTTTTTGCTATAGCGCCACCAGCAACTCTCGCAACAGTCTCACGAGCAGAAGATCTCCCCGCTCCACGATAATCTCTAAAACCGTATTTCATAGTATAAGTATAATCCGCATGTCCAGGCCTAAACTTATTTTTAATCTCACTGTAATCTTTAGATCGTTGATCCTCATTATAGATAATCATTGCAATAGGCGTGCCAGTGGTTTTGCCTTCAAATGTTCCTGACAATATCTCAACTTTATCACTTTCTTTACGTTGTGTTGTGTATTTCGATTTACCCGGCTTTCTGCGATCCAAATCCTTCTGGATATCTTTTTCAGATAAAACTAACCCAGGCGGGCATCCATCTAGGATGCAGCCTAATGCTTTACCATGACTCTCACCAAAGGTGGTAAGAGTGAATATTTTTCCAAATGTATTGCCTGACATATCTTAGAACTTCAAAAAATTAGCATATTCGATTCAAATATCATATATTACGTTAATATTATATAGTATTTAGAGTAATATTTGAATTAATTGGGTAATAATGAACAAGTCTTATTTAATATACGTTTTAATCGCTATTTTTATATTTGTGGGTTATTCGGCTACAAATAATAATAAAGATGTAAAATACACTAAATTATACTCAAATGAGTTATTTTTTGATAATAAAGAAATTATTGAATCAACCAAATCATCTACATTTGGAAATGAAGATTTAAAGGGAAAAATCAGTTTAGTTTTTTTCGGTTATACGACATGTCCTGATTTTTGTCCTGATACTTTATCTAGAATGAATACAGTCCTTAATAAGATAGAAAATAAAAATACTATTCAATTAATATTTGTATCAATTAATCCAAAGGATGGTCTTGATCAAGTGAAAAAATATGTAGAGTATTTTAATGAGAGATTTATCGGCTTAACTTTAAGTGAAAATCATTTAAATAATCTAGCAAAAAGAACAGGTGTATATATTAAAAAAATTGAAAAAGAAAATAATATTGATTTTTATGATCATACTGGTGCAATTTTCTTAGTAGGTAAAGAGGCTAAAATTACAGGTTTATATACTCCACCTCTTAATAATCAAGATATACTCAATGATCTAAATGTTCTTGTGAAATATGACTAAGATTTCTTTTATTAAGTTTCAAAATATTCTAAAATCCTATTGGCTATTTTTTTTACCACATCATTTATTTTCTAGATTTACATATATCATTACAAGAACTTCTCATCCATTGACTGGGTACTTAATAAAATTATATATAAAAATTTTCAAGGTTAACATGAATGAATGTATAGAATCAGATATAAGTAAATATAAAACTTTTTGTGATTTCTTTACTAGAAAATTAAAACCAGGTATTCATAAAATAGACAAATCAAATCAGTCCATTGTTTCTTCATGTGATGGCAAAATCTTAGAATTTGGAAATATCAAAAATGATTCTATTGTACAAGTTAAAGGAAAATTAATTAAGATAGCAGAATTACTAGATAATGATAATTCCAGTATAAAAAGTTTCGAAAATGGATCTTTTGCATCAATATATTTATCCCCAAAAGATTATCATCGTGTGCATATGCCATATAAAGGCAAGTTATCGAAAACCATACATGTACCTGGAAGATTATATAGTGTTGCAAGACATGCAGTAACTTCAATCAAAAACTTATACTCTAGAAATGAGAGATTAGCATGCAACTTTAAAGGCGCTGATATAAATTTTTCAGTTATATTTATTGCAGCTATTAATGTGTCTTCTATTGAAACCGTTTGGAAAGGCGAAGCATCTCCACCATATCCAAAAAAAACAATTAGAACGAGTTATGATAAGAAAAAAATAGTTTTAGAAAAAGGTAATGAGCTTGGAATGTTTAAAACAGGATCAACGGTCATCTTGCTATTTGATAAAAGAATAGATTTTTTACAAAGCCTAAAAAAAGGTAAGAATATTAGAGTAGGAAACAGAATTGGTAAGATCAGCTCTAAAATTCTATAGTATGGTTTGCGTAATCAGGAAATGTTTCCTTTAAATCGAAAGATTCGCCAAATTCAAGATTCTCTTTAAAAAAATCTAACATTGTCACCGCATCTGTTGAAGATATATTATCTATCTTAATTTCATCGAGTAATAGATTATCAGAATCTATGGAAATATTAGACCAATCATCTGATACATAGCGATAGTTTTTATGAAGTTTAATTTCATTAATTGTACATAATTTAATTTTGTCTTGTGGTTCATATTTGTGAAGATCAATATCATAATGACCTATATAAAGTTTCTCTCCATAAGCCTTTTTAACACAACCAATATTTGTGATATTATTATTCTTATAAAATTTGAATGCCATTAAAGCTAAAGATGATATTCCGATGACAGGTATATTAAAGCTATAGCCTATGGCTTGTGTGACAGATGCAGCTACTCTCGTACCTGTAAAACTCGCTGGACCTTTATTAAATAATATCCCGGTAAGATTACTTGCTTTAAAATTATTTTCCTGCATTATATTTTCTATTGAGGCTAATATTGTTTGACTTGCTTTAATGTTATCATTTGTATGATGTTCATAAACTTTTTTATCTATCGCTAATGCAATAGATGTTTTATGAGTAGATGTATCAATAGATAGAATATTCATTAATAACAATAGTACAATATTGATTTTTTATATACAATTTTTAGATGTAACTCCCCGTAGTTAAACTGGATATAACAAGACCCTCCTAAGGTTTAGTTCCTGGTTCGAGCCCGGGCGGGGAGGTTTCTGTCAAGCTGTAAATCAATGTATTCAACAAATAATTAAATTGTCTTAATTTTATGCCACCAAATATGCCACCATTTGCTTTAAAAACAGCTCA
>MDTG01263458.1_pt1 | contig 32412 bp, 34 predicted proteins | sample 811421 | NCBI WGS metagenome assembly MDTG01 (sample SAMN05326645, study PRJNA326480) | marine metagenome | isolation source: seawater | place: Pacific Ocean: South East | collected 2011
CTACGTTGATAGGCTGGATGTGGAAGCGCGGTAACGCGTGTAGCTGACCAGTACTAATAGCTCAATTGGCTTGATTTATGCACTGAAAATGATTTTAAACAAAACTATCTATATTTAATTATAAGGATGGCACTTACTTAATCATCTATAACTATGTAATCAAAGAGTGAGGACACCTAATTAAAAAATTGAAAAAAAACTCCTCCTACTATAAATTACAAATATGTCATCAAACGTTATCAAACTTGACCAAGAGTTAAATAATTCTTTTTATAACTTTAAAAACAGTAACTCTCTTAAAAATAAAGTTAAAATTATAAAAAAGAAATTAGATTATGAAGATGGTTTTGTAGTTTTAAAGGGTTTCGAAGTTAAAAAATATAATCTTTCAAAAATTAGCAAGAGTTACACATTTTTGATGAGTAAACTTGGTATAGTTTTATCTCAAAATAAAAAAAAAGAAAAAATTGTAAAAGTCGAAAATCTAGGAAAGAATTGGTCTGCAAATAATAGAGGATACAAAACTAAAGAGAATATTAATTTTCATACGGATGGGGGAACGTATGCAGGTTTAATGTGCATAAGGAAGCCAAAATCAGGCGGAGAAAATTTAGTTACTAGTTCAGAAAAAGTATATTACCATTTTAAAAAAAATTACCCTGCGGAATTAAAAATACTTGAAGAGGGCTTTCATTATCACACAAGAGGTGAAAACAAAGGCAAAGAAAGAATTACTAAAAAAAAATATCCTATTTTTTTTAAAAGTAACAACTTAATTCACTGTATGTTTAATAAGAACCCCATTGTTTGGGCTTATAATCAAATCTCTATGCCAAAGAGTAAAAAAAAAACAATCCTGAAAATTTTGAACCTTTTCGAAAAAATTTCAAATATTAAAAAAAATATTATTTTTTTAAAATTAGAAGAAGGCGATATTTTACTAGTCAATAACTATAAAGTTTTACATGCTAGAAAAAAATTTACCGATAGTAAAAAAAAGAGAAGATTGTTACTTAGAGCTTGGGTGAAGTCTGTGTCAACTAAATATAAAGGGCCAACATTATTAGACGTTTATAATAATAGATAATATTTATGACAGATGAACAAAAGCTTTTAATAATAAAAAGCTTTTTCAAAAAAAAAAAAATCAGTAAGACATTAGATCTTTTTGAAAACGGTATTTTAGATTCTTTGTCAGTTATTGACTTAATTTCATTTATAGAGAAAAAAACTAAAAAAAAAATTCATCAAAGAAAAATGAATATTGAAAATTTTAGATCGATAAATGCTATTCAAAAAATGATTAAAGATTTTTAATGCTAAAAGAACAAAAATTTATAAAATATAAAGACAAAAAAGTTTATTATTATTTCAAAAGAAAAAAAAAAATATTTTTATTTATTCATGGAGTTGGCGGATGTTCTGAGCATTTTTATAAATCAAAAAGTTACTTTAAAAATGATAATGGAATCTTATTAATAGATCTCCCAGGTTTTGGAAAAAGTTTCAGAAAAGGCTCGGCACCAAAAAAAATATTACAATATCACGTTAAAACTATACTATTTGTTCTTGAAAACCTAAATATCAAAAAACTTAATATTGTTTTTTTTTCATTATCTACTTGTTATTTAAAATTTCTTATCACCTCTTCGAAATGGAAGGATGTTGAAAAAATTTTTTTTATTGAGCCTTCTATAGTAAAACAAGACTTAGACTGGAGTTTAAAAATATTTGAACAAAGAAGAATTGAATATAGAAATTACATTAAAAATTTTAAAAATAATTATGAAAAAATATTTTATATGACTTTTCCTACAGCTTGTCTTAAAAAAAAAAATAATTTTATAAAAAGCATAGAGAAAATGAATTGTGATTATTTGTATAAGTTAATAAAAAGTAGTGTTTCACTAATTTTAAATAAAAAAATCCTTAATTTAATTAGGAACATAAAAAAAGAAATTTTTTTTATTTATTCTAAAAGAAACAGTCAAAACAAAATTATAATTGATGAAAAAAGAAACAAATTTTTTTTAATAAATAGCAAATATCATCATATAATGCTTGATAAACCAAAAGAAGTTTATTCAAAAATCCTAAAATGAAAAATTCACAAAAACCAATCTGCATAATTCCAGCCAGATCAGGAAGTAAAAGAATTAAAAACAAAAATATAATAAATTTTATGGGAAAACCTATAATTGCTTATAGTATCTTACTGGCTGTTAAGTCTAAACTTTTTAAGAGAATTATAGTTTCGACAGATAGTAGAAAAATTAAAAAAATATCAGAGAAATACGGAGCAGAAGTCCCTTTTTTAAGATCAAAAAAATTATCTGATGATTATACTGGCACAGATCAAGTAGTTAGAGATTGCATAAAAAATTTAAGATCAGAAGATGTTGCGTATCATTTTTGCATTTATCCAACCACACCTATGTTAAAAAAAAAAGATTTAGTGGTGTCCTTTAAAAAAATAAAAAAATTAAAATTTGATAGATTGATTTCAGTTGGAAAATATAGCTCATCTCCACTCAGGGCTTTTAAAAGAAAAAAAAATCAAATTACGTTTGTAAACAAGAAATATATTTTCAAAAGATCTCAGGATTTACCTTCATTTTATTTTGACGCGGGAAGTTTTTATATTTTTAGAACAAAAAGTATCATGAATTATAAAGCAATCCCTAAGAGATCAACATTTCATTTATTAAATAATGTTGTAGACATAAATTATAAGGACGATCTCAAAATCTTAAAGCTTTTTTTTAAATCTGATAAATAAAAATTATTTTTTATTACTAAGTTTTTTAAAAAGCTTTGATATTTTTAAATCATTTGAATTTATATCCTTAATTACTTTAGAAGATTTTTTTGGTGCATATTCGATTGCGATGGACAATAACTGCATCCATTTTTGATTATTGTGTTTTCTTATTTTTTCTATTTCTCTTATAATTTTTTTATATTGCATTGAAGCCTTTAACTAGATAACTGTTATATAACATGAAGATTAAAATTAATTCAAGAATTGAATTTAGCACTAATAAACCCCCTTTAATAATTGGTGAAATATCTGGAAACCACAATGGATCAAAAAAAAATTTTTTAGATTTAATCAAAATTGCGAGCGATAACGGAGCAGATATTGTAAAAATCCAAACATACGAACCAAAAGATATTACGATTAATAGCAAAGCTCCAAAATTAAAAATTAAAGGCGGATTATGGCATAATAAAACGTATTGGGACTTATATAAAAAAGCCTGCACACCCTTGAATTGGCATTACGATGCTTTTAACTTAGCTGCAAAAAAAGGAATCACATTATTTAGTACACCATTTAGTTTGAGAGCTGCAAAGCTACTTAAAAGTTTTAAGGCCCCTCTATATAAAATTGCTTCACTAGAGATAACCGATTTAAGACTTATTGAATTAATTGCATCATTCAAAAAGCCAATAATAATCTCTACAGGAGCTTCAACTTTAATAGAAGTAAAAAATGCCATTAATTTAATCAGAAAATATCATAATAAAATAATTATTTTACATTGTGTCTCTGGCTATCCAACAAGAATTGAAGACGCAAATATAAATAGAATAAAGTACCTTCAATCAAATTTTAAAAATAACATGATTGGTTTGTCGGATCATACAAATAATATAGAATCTTCATTAGCATCGGTAGGGCTAGGAGCTGTAGCTATAGAAAAACACCTTAAAAAAAATAAAAATTCTAAAACATTAGACTCTGAATTTTCTATTACTCCAGATCAATTATCTCAATTAAAAAAACAATCAGTCAATATTTTTAAAAGCCTTGGAGAGTTACAAAAAGAAAATAAAGTTGATAAGGGGATAAAAAAAATGAGAAGGGCTATATATGCATCAAAAGATATAGAAGTAGGCGAGCAAATATCATCAAAAAATATAAACATCTTACGGCCTAGACTTGGAATACCTTCAGAGGAGTATTTCAAAGTAATTAAAAAAAAGGCGAAGAAAAAAATTAAGAAAGATACGCCAATTAAATGGAATTTTTTATAGGTAAGATTTATATTTTTTTTTATATTTTAAAATATTAATATTCCAATTTAGAATATTTTCGGGAAGATCCATTTTACTATGATATGTAGCTTTTTTATTAGTTTGTTTTTTTAATTTATAATTTCCTAAAACTATTTTATTAAAATTTTTTTTAAATAAATTTTCAATTTCTTTGAAAAGTATTTTGTAAGTTTTACTAAAAGTATCTTGACCACTCTTTTTAAGGTTAAAATTTATCTTTTTTTGAAAAATGATTGGACCAGCGTCTAATTTTTCTGTGATTTTGTGAATAGTTACTCCACTAGGCGTTTCGTCTAAGTGAGACCAAAAATTTGGATGAGACCCTCTATTATATGGAAGATAAGAAATATGTAAATTTATGATTGGTTTTTTTATTTTTTTTAATAAAGCTTTTTTAATAATTCTTTTATATCCGAAAGATATAATTAAATCATATTTTTCAACTAGAGAGTAATTTATAGTTTTAGTTTGATTTTTTACATTCCAATTTTTCGATTTTATAAATTTTATCAAACTTGTTTTTTTATCGTTATATCCAAGAAATAAACAACTCTTCATATAAATATCTTTTTTAATAAATTCTTGTAATTTTTCAAATTAAATTTTGTATAAAATTTTTTTCTTAAAATATTCAGGTTATTATTGTATTTATTATAATTTAATTTTATTGAAATAATTTTTGAATTTAAATCATCAATATTTTTTGAAATTATTTTTTTATCATACTCAACTAAATCAGATATAAACATCGAATTTTCGTAAATTATTACCGGTTTATTATTCATGAGTGCATCATCAGTTAGTGAAGAATACTTTGTAATAAAAAAATTGAAATTTTTAACTAATTGATAATTAGTAAGTTTTAAATGATCATTAAAAAATTTAATATTTTTTTGATTTATGAATTTATTTTTAATATTTCTAAAATATTTTAACTTAAGCCAGTCGTAATTTTTACTTTTGATAGTAAATAAAATATCAGGATGTTTCTTTGAAATATTTAAAATAACTTTATAAAATTGCATGTTATCAGCCCAATTTACTAATGGATTTAAAGCAGACTCATACCAATTTTTTTTGGAATGATAATCAACAACAGCGCAATTAATTTTAAAATTTTTACTTTTTTTTTTATTTGAGTTATATTTGTCTTTTTTTCCATAAGTTTCTCTTCCACCAACAATTTTAAGATTCATTTTTTTATAAAACTGGTTCTTTAAATGCCTTATAGTTTCTCTGCCAATTAAGAAATAATTATCTATTATTAATTGATGACTGATTGCCGGAACATAAATTCTTTTTTGTAAGCACGTTATGGTTATATTTCTTTTTTTAAGAGCAATCGCAAGTTCAATAGGAAATAATAATTCATTTTCTATTAGAGCATTTTTTAAATATTTAAAATTAGAAAGTCTGTTGAAGTTTAAATTTATTTTTAAACAACCCAAAAGGACATAATGTAAAACTTCTAAATCAACTTTAGTAAAGTTTTTTACGAAAATAAAAAAACAATTTATTAAATCTTTAAAAAATATTTTCCTACTTATTAAATTTCCAAAAATAACATATGCTAATTTAGACTGTTTATATGATTTTAAGTGTGTAGAATTAGATAATTCTTCAAATAGTTCACAAATTATAAAATTATTAGGATTAAGCTTATCTTTAATAGAGGCTGAGAAAAAAAAGTTTTTTTCATCTTTATAATTAGAGTTAGTATTTACTATCCCATGCGTTAAAAAATAAATATTTCTTAAATTTTTATATTTTACTGATTTATTGATTCGTCTATTCTTCACTGAATTTTTATTTTTTTGTTTTAAAATTTTTGAAATTAAATATTTAATTATTGAAATTGCAAAATTTAAAAAAATTGAAAGATAACTAGCTAGTTTGGGCTTTATAATTACAAAATTATTATAATTTTTTATTGCAGCTTTATTGTATTCGTCTCTATTTATCCAAAAAAAAATTTTGCTATTATCTTTTTGAATTTTTTTTGCAAATTCGCATATTCCGTAAATATAAAATAATTTTCTGTAAAGAAAGTTATGAATATAAATTTTTAGAAAAATATCGTTGCTAAAAAAACTTTTTAATCTTTTGTCCCATAAATTTTTAGAATATAAGTTTGAGAGACTTCTTGAATTATTTGCATTTATATTTTGAGTAAAACCATAATTTGGACAAACAGAATTTTTTTCATCATTAAAATTTATCCATCTTATATTAATTGAATCGAGAATTTTTATAATTTTTTTTGATTGTAAAAATATACTCAGTTTATAGTAATAAATTTTGAAGCCAAAAATTTTGAAAATAATTACAATAATTGAATTAAATAAACTTAATTTTTCTATAATTAAAATTTTCATTTTTTTTCTAACATAATACCAGGCTCTTTGGATAATAATTTCAGCACTTCATTTCCGAAATTTTGCAAATTTAGAGAAAAATGTTTGTGGTTATTTTTGATTATAAATTTTGATATTTTTTTTCTTTCAAGTATCTCGCCAACCTTTTCCCTGTTATTTTTAAATTTTTCAAAGATTTTATCTTTTTTTACAAAGTGAACTGCCTTATCAAAAATTTTCTTACCTTTATAGTCAATCGTTATTCCTTTGAAAATCTTGTCATTTCTATAAAAAACGTTTGCCTCTTTTTCCAAATGTAAAAATGCGGTAAGACCAGTTGAATAACTTATGCCTAAGTTGATTACTAAAATATTTTTTTTAAATAACTTTTCGTAAACTGAATTTTTTCCAAAACAATTAATACTTTCTCTATTTAAGAGATTCTTTTTTTCAGGTCCTATACAAGAAAAAGAAAAAAGAGGGTCCATGTTCCTATATGAGCTTCCCTTCTTTCTAATATATTCAGAAAAAACTCCGACTAGGGGATAACTTTGAGTTTTTCTAACATCAAAAACTTTTTTTCTTCTATATGAATAACTAAATGTTGGAACAATTATGTTACCCTCTTCTCCAATTATTCTTTTTGCACAATCATAAATACTATGAATTCCTCCCTCAATTTTTCCAAAGGGGATTAAGGATGTATGAAATAAAACCGTACTTTTTTTTTTTAAGCCTAAAAATTTAAACAATGTAATAATTTCTTCTCTCGATGTATGTATCATTATGAAACAAGTTTTTTTCTTTTTAAAAATTTAAAAATTTTTATATTCTTTTTTTTTGAAACTTTTATATATTTTGCAATTTGGTCGAGGGAATTACTTTCATCAGAATATTGTATAAAGTCCATCAAATTTTTTGTTTTAGAATATTTTGCATCTTTTTTACTAATTTTGGGATAAAGATTTCTTTTTCCCATATTAGGTTCACATATGAATTTAGTAATCGGAAACACTTGATTTTTTTTTTTAGTTTTTTCTTTTTTCTTGTTAGGTTTATAAGTTTTCATTAAATTTAATATAGCTTGTTTAGCAATTTTAAATCCCCCTCTTAAACCAGCAGGTGTAACTAAATCAAAATTATCTAATGAGGTATGATATTCTGGATAGGTTCCGTATTTTGATCTCATTATTGAGCCTATACCTAAATCGATTTTTGGTGAATTATATTGTCTTTCATCTGCACCTCTTTCTAAGAAACTATAAAATTTTGGTTTTATTTTTAACTTTTTGAATGCAACCACTGCAGCTTTATCTGATATAGAATTTCCATATTTTGACTTCAAATATGAATAACCTCTATTATCACCAATACAGGTAAGGACATAGCCACCTATTACGTTTTTCCTAAGTTTTTTAAAATTTTTATAAATATAAGATATTGATCCAATTGTCTCAGGTAAAAAAAGAAATCTGAGGGATATATCAATTTTATTTTTCAAAAAAAATTTTATCAGCTTCAAAGCTACTAATGGACCAGAAAGTTCATTATTTGCCATTGATGGATGACAAATATAAGTTGAGATGAGGATCTCTTTTTTCAACTTTCCTGGCAGATAAACTTCTCCATAAGAAAGTTTTCCTTTTTTATTAAAGTTTGAGTCTATAAATACAAAAAATTTATCATTTTTTTTATATCTTTTTTGAATTTTTGTTTTTTCATTTTCTGAAATACAAAAACCCCAGTGATCATTATAATACGAAGTCACGTAAGGAATTGCATTACTTTGATTTTTTTGAGTATGCAAATGATCAAATAATTCTTTTTTTGATACTTTTCTTTTAACAGGACTTGAGTATCCAACTAAGTGAAGATTGTTTTTTTTAAAATCAATTATTTTTCGTTTGTATTTATCCAGGACAAATGCTTTATTCACATTCCATTCTTTTGGTACTTGCCAATCGTAAACTTTTGTACCAGAGCCAACATGCTTAATCTTTATTAAATCTACCTCCTCTTTTAATAGTTTTAAAGTTTTTCTTAACCCTTTTCCTGTAATACTTCTGTTAATTGGAAATAATTTTTTCCCCAATTCATAAATTTTTCTCATATGATTATTTAAGCTTTTTACTCATAAGTAGTGACCAACCGTTATATTTTTTTGGTAAATTTATTCTTTTATAATTAATTGAAGTTTCATAAGATTTTTCAGTTAAAGATAATATCTTAAATTTTCTAAAAATTTGATGAATAATTTTCTTGTTAAAAAAATTTACTTTATTATTTTTTTTGAAATCGCCTTTTTTAAAATCAAAGAAAAATTCAGTTTTTTTTCTTGTTTCATCATAAAATTTTTTGCCAAGTCTTTTCTCGGAATGTTTATCTCCAAAAATCATACTTAAAAAAATTCCTCTTTTTTTAAGAACTCGTCTAATCTCTTCAGTAATTAATTGAATATTGCTAATAGAGTTATGAGTTAAAGAATGACGATCAATAATAAAATCAAAGTAGTTATTTTTAAATGGTAAATTTTCAAATCTAGAATTTATAATCTTTTTTTTTAAATTTTTTTTCCTTAATCTAGACTTTGTGAGTCTGATTGATGTTTTAGAGGAGTCAATAGCGTAATAGTCAAAACCTTCATCTACAAAAAAATTTGTGTGTGTTCCTCCCCCACATCCTAAATCAAGGACCTTAATTTTCTTTCTACTATTTTTAGAGGGAAACAATCTCATTGTGTAGGTAATTATTTCTGAAAAAGGGTATTTATTAAACCTGTTCATTTTATAATTTTTTTCCCACGTATTTTTAGACATTTTAATTTTTATTTCTTTAATTCATTAATAACTCTATTTTTGTCAATTTTTCCTTGGTTCCCAGTTACAGGAAATTTTCTAAAGTAGTGAAATTTTTTTGGCCTCATATATGAAGGTAAATATTTTTGACTTAAATGATGGAAAACTTTATCAGATATCTTCTTTTTAGCAGTATAAGCACAAATAATTGATTGGCCGAGGTTATTATCTTTAACACCAAATACAAATAAATTATTAATACTCTTATTTTTTAACAATTCATATTCTACTTCTGATGGACTAACTCTATAACCGGCAGTTTTTATCATATGATCTTTTCTTCCTATAAAAAAAATATCACCCTCTTTATCTTTTTTTACTAGGTCTCCAGAAAACACTGCAATTTCTCCTTTAAATTTTTTAAATACTTTATTAGTATTTTTTTTATCGTTCCAATAGCCCAAGGACACACAACCTCCTCTGTGAACTAACTCTCCTATTTCTCCAGGTTTACACGGTTTCATTTCATCATTTAAAATATCAAGTTTTACCGTAGGAATAGCCTGGCCAATCGATTTATATTTTTTTTTTAAAAATTTAGGATTTAAATAAGAAGATCTAAAAGCTTCCGTTAGGCCGTACATTAAATATATTTTTGTATTTTTAAAATTTTTCGTTAAATTGTTTATCATTAATTTTGAAACAGGACCTCCAGAGGTACAAATGTATCTTATTCTGGAGAAATTATAATTTTGGATATCTCGTTTTTCTTTAAACATCAAATAAATCATCACTGGCATTAAAGGTAAAACGGTAATGTCTTTTTTTTTTAAAAATTTAAAGAAATCATTGGCAAAAATAAATTCATAAAAATATAAAGTACAACCAAGCATTAATGTTTGCCACAGTTGATTTAAACCATAATCAAAGTTTAAAGATAAAACACCAGCAATCTTATCATTTTCTTTAGTGTTAAGATATTTTGAAACAATTTTTGCTCCTTTAACAAAATTAATATGCGGAATAGTTATACCTTTTGGTCTCCCAGTTGAACCTGAAGAATATATAATTGAAGCTGGGTCTTGTTTTTTTATGTTAAATTTTTTTTTTTTATTAATTTTAATTTTTAACTTATTAATATAATCTCTAATTTTTTTATATTGAATGATTTTGATTTTCTTTTCAAAAAACTTTATTTCATTAATTTTTATTTCATCAGTAATAATCGCTCTCATAGAACAATTCTTAATTATATGGTTAATTGAAGCATGATTTAGCTTTGGCAAAATTGGTACAAAAATATAATTTCCCATTAGACACCCAATTATTGCTATAGATTGATTAATATTTTTCGTCATAAATATTCCAATTCTATCTTTTTTCTTAAAGCCTTTTTTTTTTAAGTAATTACTAAATTTAAAAGACTCTTGAAATAGATCTTCATAGTTTATTGAGACATGCTTATCAAAAAGAATATCTTTTGTTTTAAATCTTTTATAATTTTTTATCATTAGATCAGGAATAGAATTAATCATTATTGTGCTATTTTTTTTTTTAGTTCATTAAATATTTTATTAGCATAAAAACTAATTGGTTTTTTAAAATCATTTACAACAGTTATGTTAGATTTTTTTGGAAACTGGGGTTTTAAATCCACCCCCCATATATTTTTCATTTTTCTTCTTGAATAAATTTTTTTCTTTTTATTTTTTACAATTTCTTTTAGATCAGTTTTAATATAAATTTCAATATAATTTGAAAATTTTCTTTTATTCATATTTCTAACTTTATCAAACATTGAAATCGTTGAATAAACTAAATTGATTCTTTGCCTTAAAATTAAATCGCAAAATTTCATTTTTGTTTTTGAAAATTTTAACCTGTCTTTTTTGGAATATTTTCTAAAACCATGAATATTTCTCAAATTGTCCCCGCTTACAATTATGGTAGGGCCATAAAGTTTTTTTAATTTTGGGTATAAAGATCTAGCAATTGAGGATTTACCAGAACCTGCGAGGCCTGTGATCCAAAAAAAAATGCCTTCTTTTGATTTTATTTTGATTTTTTTCATATTATTAGCAATTATCCTAAAAATATCTCTCTTTGTTCAAATTTTGAACATAATATATATTTATCTTGAAAATATAATAATATTACATTATGTTCATTTTTTGAACACTATAAATGATGAAAAATAACGATTTTTTAGAAGTATTAAGAAATATTGATAACAACCCCAATAAATCTCAAAGACAACTTGCGGAGGGGCTGGGTTTCAGTCTTGGTAAATTTAATTATATTTTAAACGCATTGAAAAAAAAGGGGTTGATTAAATTTAAAAATTTTAAAAAAAATCCAAAAAAATTAAATTATATTTATTATTTAACCCCTAAAGGATTTACGCAAAAAACTAAGTTGACCTTGCGATATCTTGAAAGAATGTCAAAAGAATATGAACAATTAAAAAGAGAACTTCATAAATTAAAAAAAGATAAATGAAAATTTTAATTACAGGCTCTGAGGGTTTTTTTGGATCACATTTAGTAGAGCGACTTGTAAAAAAAGGCCACAAACTTAAATGCCTAGTACTTTATAATTCTTTTAATAATTATGGTTGGTTAGATAGTTTGAGCAAAGATATTACTAAAAAATTAGAAATAGTTACAGGTGATATTAGAGACGAAAATATAATTAATTCAGCAACTAAAAATAATGATTACATTATAAACTTAGCAGCATTAATAGGTATTCCATACTCTTACCATGCAGCAAAGTCCTATGTTGATACCAATATTTCAGGCACATTAAAACTCCTAGAAGCAGCCAAACAATATAAAATTAAAAAATTTATTCATACTTCAACAAGTGAAGTATATGGTACACCCAAATATGTTCCAATAGACGAAGATCATCCATTAGTAGGTCAATCTCCATACGCAGCTACAAAGATTGCAGCAGATCAACTTGCTATTTCATTTTATAGATCTTTCGATCAACCTATTTCAATTATAAGACCGTTTAACACTTTTGGCCCAAGACAATCTGCTAGAGCAATTATTCCAACTATTATTTTACAAATCTTGAGTGGAAGCAGAGTTTTAAAACTTGGTAACGTGGATACTAGGAGGGATTTTACATTTATAGATGACACTATTACTGGTTTTGAGTTAATGTTAAAAAACAAATCTTTTGGGGAAGCTATTAATTTAGGAACAGGCTACGATTACTCGGTTAGAGATTTAGTTAAAATTATCTCAAAAGAAATGTCAACAAAAGTAGAAATAAAATTAGATAAAAAAAGGTTAAGACCAAAAAAAAGTGAAGTTCTCAGATTAAGAGCCAATAATAGTAAAGCTAGAAAACTTTTAAATTGGAAACCAAAATATATAAAACGAAAAGGATTCTTAGCTGCAATAAGAAAAACTATTAATTGGTATTCAAATTCAGCAAATCTGAAAAATTTTAAAGGAAATTTTTATAATATTTGAAATGAAAAATAATTTTAACTCTAGACTTGTTGAAGCTATAAAGCTTGTTACTAAGGAAAAAAAAAGCTACTTACATGAACCATATTTAGACGACTCAGACGTAAAAGAAGTAAAAAAGTGTATTAAAAGCTCATTTGTATCCTCAATTGGTCCCCAGGTAAAATTATTTGAAAAATCAATATCAAAAGTTACTAAATCAAAATATGTCATTGCTACAGTTAATGGAACAAGTGCTATACACATTGCTCTAAAATTATTTGATATAAAACCTACAGATGAAGTTTTAATGCCTTCACTTAATTTTGTATCAAGTGCGAATGCTGTAAGATACTGCTTTGCGACGCCACATTTTGTAGAAATTAATAAAAAAAACTTATCTATTGATCTTATTAAATTAGAAAAATATTTAAAAAAAATTTCATTTATAAAAAAAAATCAGTGTTACAATAAAAAAACAAAACGTAGGATAAAGGCGTTGGTTGTCGTCCATTTATTCGGTTACTCAGGAAATTTGAATAAAATAACTTCATTATGTAAGAAATTTAAACTAAAGCTAATTGAAGATGCAGCTGAGGCCTTTGGAAGTTATTTTAAAAAAAAACATTTAGGCACATTCGGTGACCTGGGGGTCCTGAGCTTCAATGGAAATAAGACTCTAACTACAGGAGGAGGTGGAGCTATTTTGACGTCAAATTTTGGTTTGGCTCGCAAAGCTCTCAGTTTAATAACTCAATCAAAAATTCCTCATAAATGGGAGACAAAATTTAGTGAAATCGGTTATAATTACAGGTTACCAGGTTTAAATGCAGCATTAGGGCTTTCACAAATTAAAAAATTTAAAAAAATTTTAAAAGCAAAAAAAATATTAAACAGAAAATATAGAAATATTTTTAAAAATTTTAAAGAATTTGAATTTTTCACAGAACCAAAAGATTGTAGAAGTAACCATTGGTTAAACACAATCATACTAAAGACTAACTCAATAAATCTAAGAAATAAAGTTTTAAAAAAATTAAACAATAGTGGGATTCAGGCTAGACCATGTTGGAAACTATTACACAAGCATAAGCAATTTTTTGATTGCCCAAAAATGGAATTAAAAATTACAGAAAGCTTAGAAAAAAAAATAATTAATATACCAAGTAGCCCAATATACGGATTAAAATGAATAAGAAAAATTTAATATTAATAGGCGCTGGTGGCCACGCTGAGGCTTGCATAGAGCTTGTTAATAGTACTAAGAAATATAATATAAGGGGAATAGTCGGTACAAGGAAAGATATTAAAAAAAAAATAATTTTAAATAAATTTAAAATAGAATATTCTGATCAAGACTTAAATTATTTATCTAAAAAATTTAGCCATGCTCTTATTGCTCTTGGACAGATTAAAGATCATACAATTAGATTAAAGATATTTAATAAACTAAAAAGTTTACAATTTAAATTACCTGAAATTATTTCCCCGTTTGCCATAATATCAACAACCTCATCAATTGGAGAAGGAACTGTAATAATGCCAGGTGTAGTAATCGGTGCTAATGTGAAAATTGGAAAAAATTGTATAATTAACACAAAAACGATATTGGAACATGGTTCTACAGTTAATGATAATACTCATATAGCAACATCTGTAACAATTAACGGTGGAACGAAAATTGGAGCAAATTGTTTTATTGGGAGCAATTCTACTTTAGCTCAAGAAGTAACTATAAAAAATAATTCTTTTATAAAAATGTGTTCGAGGATAAGTAAATGAAAAAAATCAAAATTGGTATTATAACTAGTACTAGAGCTGACTTTGGTATTTTTTATAATTTGATAAAGTTAATCAAAGAGGACGATAGGTTTCAATTAAAATTAATTGTAACAGGATCACATCTTTCAAAAAGATACGGTTATACTATTGATGAGATCAGAAAAAATAAAATTCGAATTGCAGAAAAAGTTAATATTCTAAGCACTAGTGATTCAAAATTAGGAATTTTAAAAAGCTCTTCTAATGCTACTCTTAAATTAGGTAAAGCACTGAAAAGGATTAATCCGGATATAATTCTAATTCTTGGAGATCGATATGAAATTTTAAATGCTGCCCAAGCCGGAGTTATTTTGCAAAAACCTATTGTACATTTTCATGGTGGTGAATTAACTTTAAATTCTTATGATAACTATTTTAGACATGCTATCTCTAAACTATCCAATATTCATTTTGTTTCTACCGATGTTTATAAAAAAAGACTAATTAATATGGGCGAGAGCCCAAAAAATATTTTTAATGTAGGATCAATAGGACTTGAAAAAATAAACGATATTAAATTATACAAAAAGGATGAGATTGAAAAAATATTAAAAATTAAATTATTAAATAAGATAGTACTTTTTACCCTTCATGCCGAGACACTCAATCTTAAAGATTTAAAAAAACAAATAAATATCTCAATTAATTCACTCAACCATTTGAAAAATACTACAATTATAATTACGATTCCTAACCACGATGTTGGTAGCAACAAAATTATTTCAATTTTTAAGAAAATTTGTAAGAAAAAAGAAAATTTTCATCTTTTTAATTCCTTGGGTAGAAAAATGTATTTTTCATGCATTAACTATGCAAATCTTGTAGTGGGTAATTCCTCTAGTGGTGTGATTGAAGCCCCATCTTTTCAAAAATATTCTATTAATTTAGGAGATAGACAAAAAGGAAGAGAAATGTGCAAGAGTGTTATTACAGTAAATTTCAATGAAAATAAGATAAAAAAAGTTTTAGAAAATTATATGAATAAGAAATTTTTAAGTAAATTAAAAAATCCTTATTTTAAAAAAGACTCTACAAAAACAGTTATAAGAATTTTAAAAAAAATAGATTTTAAAAAAATTAGATTTAAAAATTTTTACGAGCCTAGAAAATAAACTATGAAAAACAAAAAATATAATTGGAAAAAAGCAATTTTAAAAAGTAATTCGACAATTAAAAATGCAATACAAAATCTTGTAGATACAAGCCTACAGATAGTACTTATTATTTCAAAGAGTCAGAAACTTATTGGAACTGTTACAGATGGAGATATAAGACGAGGTATTTTAGCAGGAGCGGACTTAAATGATAAAGTAGAAAAAATAATGAAAAGGGACCCAATTAAAATAACTAATGAATTAGACAAAAAAACGATTAAATTCATGATGAGAGCGAATTCACTATTACAACTACCTATAGTTGATAAAAATAATAGAGTAAAAGGCCTTCATCTTTGGAATGATTATTTTAATAAAGAACTTAAAGAAAATACTGTTGTTATTATGGCCGGAGGGGTTGGAAAAAGAATGTTACCTGAAACAAAATTAGTGCCTAAACCAATGCTCAAAGTAAATAATAAACCTATATTAGAGCATATAATTACCAATATAAGAGATTTTGGCTTTAAAAATATCGTTATCACAACACATTATTTAAGCGATACAATAAAAAAGTATTTTGAAGATGGGAAAAAACTAGGTGTAAATATAATTTACACAAAAGAGAAAAAACCCTTAGGAACTTGTGGCGCTCTTAGCCTAATCAAAATTAAAAAGAATAAACCAATAATAGTTACTAATGGAGACGTAATATCAGATATCAATTTCGCAGAGATTTTAAAATATCACAAGTTTCATAATGCTGATGCGACTATTGCTGTTAGAAACATTAATCAACAAAATCAATTTGGTGTGATCGAGTCTAGTGGAATAGAGGTAAAAGATATAATCGAAAAACCAGTTATGAAAATACCAGTAAACGCAGGTATCTATGTTTTAAATAAAGACCTAATCAAAAGGATACCAAAAAATAAGAGCATGGATATGACAAATTTTTTACTTAATTTAAAAAAAAATAAAAAAAAAGTAATTATTTTTCCGATACATGAAGTGTGGAAAGACATAGGAAGACCAAGTGATATTAGAAAGAATTAAAAATGGAAAATTTGATAGTCATTTTAGCTAGAAAAAATTCTAAAAGATTAAAAAATAAAAATGTTTTGAAAATAAAAAATCAAACCTTAATTGAAAGATGTATAGATTTTGCAAAAAGAATTCCAAAATCAAAAATCATAGTATCCACAGATAGTATTAGAATTTTAGATATTGCTTTAAAAAAAAAAGTTTTAGCTCCATGGCTAAGACCAGCTAAATTAGCTCAAGACAATTCTTCATCAGAAAGTGCTACATTACACGCATTAAGATGGTGTGAAAAAAAATTTGGAAAATTTAACTCACTTTTACTTTTGCAGCCAACCACTCCTTTTAGGAGCTTAAGGGTATTAAAAAATGCTTTACGGCAATTCAAAAAAAATAAAGGAAAAAAAAACTATGTATCTATCAGTAAAAACAATTCACTTTCTAAAAATATGTTAATTGGTAAGACAACTAAAAATGCAGAGGTCAAATTAACTAAAATTAAAAGAAAAAAAGATTTTAGTGATCTTACAAATAAATTTTACCTAAATGGGTCTTTTTATATAATTTCACCAAAAGAAATAAAGCAAACAAAATCCTTTCTAACAAAAAATTCTATGGGGATACAAATCTTAAAAAAAAAAGAGATGATTGATATTGATACTAAAACTGATCTCAAGTTAGCTAGGGGTTTTAAATGAAAAAAAACGTTATATTATTTGGAACAAGTACGCCAAGATCTGGAAGTGCTTTAGTTTCAAATATTTTATCTGCACATAAAGATGTTATTATTACCAAAGATTTAATACATTTTTTTAGACATATTTACAATAAATATTCTCCTATTACAAAAAAATCAAATCAATATAAACTTGTTTACGAAATTTGCTTAAGAATAAGAATTAGAAAAAAAATTATACTTTCTCCCTCGAAACTTTTTAAGAAATTTGAAAAAGTAAATTCTTATGGAGACGTAATAAAAGTTTTATCAGATTATATATTAAGTAAAAATAAAAAAAAAAACTATAACTGGAGAAAGCGCAAATGGAGAGTGGAGGAATATCGAAAATTTTTTAAATTTAAATAAAGATCACAAATCTTATCAAGTAATTAGGGACCCAAGAGCCATTCTAGTTTCATGGAAAAAACTTACTTATTCTAAAGGTTACAAATATTTAAATATTTTATTTAATTGGATTGACTCGATTAATTATAGCGAGATTTATATGAAAAAATTTGGCCAACCTCAATATTTGAGACTTAAATTTGAAGACATTCATTCAAATCCAAAGAAAAATATTAAAAGATTATGTAAATTTTTGAATTTGAAAGAAGATAAAAATATGTTGAATCAAAAAATATGGCCAAAATTGCTTCATACAAAATTTAATTATATCAATGTATCATCTTATAATAACAAGGCCATGTTTGGCTTTTCAAAGCAAAGAACTATTAATTGGAAAAATCATATAGAGGATTGGGAGCTGGCTCTAGTACAGCACTTATTTAAAAGTAAATTAAAGAAATTGAAATATAAAATTTATAAGCACAATAAAAATTTAATTAAAAAAGGAATTAATATTTTAAAAAGCGATAAATTAATGAGAAAAAATCTAAATAATTTTCTTAGAAAGGGAGTCGGTGTAGATCATCGATTGAATGATCCTTCAAAACCTGAAAATTGGGCAGCTACAGATACCTCAAAAAATATAAGTGCAAGATTTATAGATACAAAAGATTACGAAATATACAAAAAAGAATTAAAAAAAATTAACAAAAACTCACTTAAATTTAAATAAATTATGAAATTCAAAAGAACTCATGACAAATTGTATTTAAAAGAAAATCGTTATGATCGACCAAAGGAAATGTTCAAATTTATTTTTAAAAAAAGTTTTATTAAAAAAAATGCAAATGAAGTTATTGGAGACTTTGGTTGTGCGGCAGGAGAATTTCTTTACTTTTTAAATAAAAATCTTACCAATAAATCTTTAATAGGCATTGATGTCAGAAAAGATTTATTAAAAAAAGCAAAAAAATTTGTACCAGAGGCAAATTTTATAAGAGGGTCAGTTGAAAAAAAAAATATTTTAAAAAAAAATTCAGTTAATAAAGCCTTTATGATAGGTGTTCATCCAATATTCGATGATTTTGAAAAAAGCTTTACTAATTTAATATCTTGGACCAAACCAAAGGGAAAAATTTTTATTTGCGATATGTTTAATCCCTATCCTGTTGATGTACTTATCAAATATAAATTGTCAAATAACATTAAAACTAATTTTTTTGAGAGTGGCTGGAATATCTTCTCACAAAAATCGGTGTCTTTATTTTTAAAAAGAAATAAAAAAGTTAAAAAATTTTCTTTTCATAAATTTGAAATGCCTTTTGATTTAAGACCTCAAAATGATCCAATTAGAAGTTGGACTATAAAATCCAATGGAGTGAGACTAATGATAAATGGCATTAGTATAATTCAGCCACAAACACTATTAATAATTAATCTAAAATAACTTATGAGCTTTGCAATAATGTTTCATCATTTTCACAACAAATTTCATAAAAGGACCCAAGGTTCGATTTCAGCTTATCAATTTCAAAAAATAATTAAGTATTTGAAAACAAAGTATAATTTAATAAATTCTTATGAATTTTATAAAAAAGTAATAAATAAAAAAATCAAAAAAAAAGATATTTGTCTCACTTTTGATGATTGTTTAAAAAGTCAATTTGATGTTGCCTTCCCAGTTTTAAAAAAAAATAATATATCAGCCTTTTTTTTCATCTATAGTAGTATTTTTGATAAAAAACCTAATAATTTAGAAATATTTAGAGACTTTAGAAATACAAAATTTACAAATATTGATAAATTTTACGAATGTTTTTTCAATTTATTAAAAGAAAGATTTATAAAAGATCATTTACTCTTTAAAAAGAAGTTTAAAAAAAACTACTTGGAAAAATATAAATTTTATTCTTTGAACGATAAAAAATTCCGTTTTTGTAGAGATAAAATTTTATCACAGAACACTTACGAAAAAATAATGTTTATTCTCATGAAGCAAAAAAAATATAATTTTAAAATTGCTAAAACAAAATTATTTATGTCAAAAAAAAATATTAAAAATTTGATTAAAAATAAAAATTCTATTGGTCTCCATTCTGACTCACATCCAATAGATATCTATAAATTATCTTTTAATAGGCAGTATAAAGATTATAAAAAAAATTATGATTTTTTAGTTAAAAATTTTAAGATTAAGACCTCTTTCATGTCCCATCCTTTTGGACGGTATAATAAAGATTCTATAAAAGTCCTTAAAAAACTTGGAATTAAGATTGGTTTTTTGTCACACAATCAAAAATTAAAAAAATCAAACCTAGAGATAAGTAGAATTGATCATAACTATTATTTAAATAAAATTTAATGAAGATAACTATTTTTACAAGCAACAGTTTAAGACATATTCATTTAATAAATTGCATATCTGCAGTAAGTAAAAATTGTCACGCGATTATTGAGGGTAAAACTCTCTTTCCAGGAAAAATAAAAGATTTTTTTAAAAAATCGAAAATAATGAAAAAATATTTTAATGAGGTAAATAGAGCTGAAAATAAATTTTTTCAATCAAGTAAATTTATTAAAAAAAATGTAAAAACAAAATTCATTAAACAAGGCGACCTAAATTATCTTAAAAAAAAAGATATTTTAGAAGCATTAGGAGCTGATTTGTATGTAATTTTTGGATCAAGCTTTATAAAGGGTTGGCTTATTAACTACCTTATGAAAAAAAAGGCAATAAATATTCATATGGGCCTTTCTCCATTTTACAGAGGATCTTCTTGCAATTTTTGGGCAATATATGACAATAAACCAGAATATGTTGGTGCTACAATCCATTTTTTATCTAAAGGCTTAGATAGTGGAAAAATCTTACATCATTGTCTTCCCGACACAAAAAAAAGTAATATTTTTGAGTATACCATGAGCTCAGTATTGAGTGCCCATAAATGTCTCCAAAAGATGATAAAAAATAAAAAAATTTCAAAAATAAAACCCATTAAACAAAATCGATTACTCCAAATAAGATACACAAAAAATAAAGATTTTAATGATAAGGTAATTAAAATTTTTTTTAAAAAAAGAATTAAAATATTGAAATCAAAAAATGAAATTGAAAGGAATTCAAATAAATTAAAATTAATTAATGTTTTTAAAGTTTAGATAGATTTAATTTTAATATATAAGTTAACATTATGATAAATAATAAAACAATTCTTATAACAGGGGGCACAGGATCTTTTGGAAATGCCTTCATAAAGAAAATTATTAAAGACTATAAACCAAAAAAAATAATTATTTTCAGTAGAGATGAGCTAAAGCAATCATTAATGAAAAAAAATATAAAAAATTCCTTACAAAAAAACTTTAGATTTTTTATTGGTGATGTAAGAGATAAAGAGAGAGTAAATGTAGCTTTAAAAGATGTCGATATAGTTGTTCATGCAGCAGCATTAAAACAAGTTGATGCAGCAGAATACAACCCTCTTGAGGCAATTAAAACAAATGTTATGGGGGCGGAAAATATTATTTCATCAAGCCTACTTAATAATGTCAAACACATTGTTGCTTTGAGTACAGATAAAGCTTGCTCACCTGTCAATTTATATGGCGCAACAAAACTAGCTTCGGATAAATTATTTATAAGTGCCAATAACATAAAAGGTAAGACAGACTGTAAGTTTTCTGTCTTAAGATATGGTAACGTGATGGGTAGTAGAGGGTCTGTAATTCCTCATTTTTTAAATTTAAAGAAATTTAATAAACCATTAACAGTTACTGATACTTCTATGACAAGATTTTCCCTAACTTTAGAAGAAGGCATTAACTTTGCAATCCAAACTTTAAAAATGATGATAGGGGGAGAAATGTTTGTGCCAAAAATCCCCTCTTACAAAATTTTAGATTTAGTAAAAGCTTTGAGTAATAAAAAGTTTAAGGTGATAGGTTTAAGACCTGGAGAAAAAACTCATGAAGATTTAATCTCTATCTCTGACGCTCCGTATACTTTCGAGACTAAAAGTTTTTATATAATTAGACCAAATCAGCTTGTTGCACCATGGAATGAGAAAAAATTTAAAAGTTATAATAAAATAAGGAAAATTAAATACTGCTCTAAAAATTTTTCTTACACGAGTCAAAATAATAAACATTTTTTAAAACCATACGAAATTAATGAACTTATCAAAAAAAATATTAAGTAGTAAAAAATGATTAATTACGGCAGACAATCTATTGACAACAAAGATATAAAATCTGTGACAAGTGTTTTGAAAAGCAATCTGCTTACTCAGGGTCCTGAAGTAAAAAAATTTGAAGATATATTGAAAAAATTTTTAGGAGCAAAATTTACCTGTGTTGTAAACAGCGGAACTGCTGCTCTTCATTTAGCTTGTTTAGCTCTTAATTTAAAAAAAGGTGATTTAGTTTTAACAACCCCAATTACTTTTTTAGCCTCTGTTAACTCAATTCTTTATGTCGGGGCAACTCCAGTTTTTATTGACATAAATTCTAAAAATTACTGCATAGATATTTTTAAAATGGAAAAAAAGATCAAAGAATTGATTAAAAAGGGAAAAAAAATTAAAGCTGCAATTATTACTGACTACGCTGGCCATACATGTGATTGGAAAAATATAAAAAAACTATCATTAAAATATAAGTTTAAGACTATTAATGATAATTGCCATAGCTTGGGTTCAAAATACAACAAAGATATAAAATATGCAGCAAAATTTGCAGATGTAGTAACTCACAGTTTTCATCCTGTAAAAGTAATTACTACGGGAGAGGGAGGAAGTTTAACAACAAATAATAAAGAAATATTTAAAAAGGTTAATCTTTTGAGGACACATGGAGTTTTTAGGAACAAAGGTTTGAAAAAAGATCATGGGAATTGGTTTTATGAAATGCAAGACCTGGGCTATAATTATAGATTACCTGATATTAATGCAGCGTTAGGTAGTTCACAATTTAAAAAACTATATAAATTTTTAAAAAAAAGAAAGTATATTGCCGATTTCTATAATAGAAAATTTAGATTAAAAAATAATTTTACCATTCCTCATATTGAAAGTTTCTGTGATCATTCTTTTCATCTTTATCCACTAAAGGTAAATTTTGATAATATTAAAATAAGTAAAAAAATTTTTTTTAGGAAGCTTTTAGAAAATAAAATTAATTTACAAGTACACTATATTCCAATTCATTTACAAAAATACTATAGAAAAAAATTTGGTTACAAAATTGGAGATTACCCTATAGCAGAGGAATATTATAAAAAAACAATTTCGCTTCCAATTTATTATGAGCTAACTGACAAACAATTAAATTTTATTGTCAAAACAATTAATAAATTTGCAAAATAAAATGAAAAAAAAAATTATTCACTTTGTTCATTGTATAGATACTGAGGGACCCCTCTACGAAAGTCTAAAAGCAAAGTTTGAGAGAATAGAAGATATTTTCAATGTAAAAATTACACCTTCAAAAAAAAATCTTGAAAGACTAAAGCAGAAAAAAATTCCACTTAATGGAAAAGAAAAAAAAATTTCATCGGTATTATCAAGCCATTTAACTAATTATAATTATGACTGGAAAAAAATTAAAGAGATGATTGAGAGAATTTTTAGCAAAAAATTTAGAAAAAAGTATATAGACTCATTTGGTAATTCATGGGTTTTCAATTGGCACTGTTTGGATCACGTCGGCTATAAAAAAAATCCTAGAAGGAGGGAACTCGGTTACCATAAAATATACGATTTTTATAAAAAAATTTTAGATAAATATAAAAATTATAAAGATACTTTACATTGGCACTTTCATCCTATGTCAGTCTATAATGAAGCTCACAGATGTGCCACGTCGTATGTAAACTCACCGGAGTTGTACACCATTTTATGTAGAAAAATTATTGAGAGAAATTTTTTCCCATCTGTCTTTAGAGCTGGTTTTCAAGCTGAAAGACCTGATAGCAATTTATTTTTAGAGCAATGGATACCTTTTGATATTACGAATATGTCAACTGACAGCAACAAAGATTTAGACATGTCACTAGATTTTAAACTAGGTAGATCAGGGGATTGGAGAAGAGCTCCTAAAGAGTGGAGCATCTACCATCCTAACCACGATGATTATCAGACCAAGGGAAATTGTAGAAGATGGATTGGACGAGCACTAAATGTAATGAACAGAATAGCAAGCATAAACCAAAGAGAAATAGATAAAGCTTTTAAAGAGGCTGAAAAAAGAGGTTTTGCCTTAGTGGGTTTTGCAAGCCATGATTTTAGAGACTTAGCACCAGAGGTAGATTATTTATATAAAATGATATTAAAATCGTCAAAAAAATTTAAAAACGTAAAGTTTAAATTTTCTGAGGCTAAAGCAGCTTTCGTTTATACCGTAAAAAAAATAGAAAAAACAAAAGTGAAACCTTTAAAATTTAAATTAAAATTTTATAAGGCAACTAAAAAAGATTTTGCACGCTTAGAAGTAAAAGTTAAGCAAGGAGAAGTTTTTGGTCCCCAGCCGTTTTTAGCTTTTGAAACCAAGAAGAAAAGATTTTTTAATGATAACTTCGACTTTTGTAAAAGTAAAAAAAACTTCAATTATGCTTTTCACAGTGACACAATACACTTAAAGGACTTATCTAAAATCGCTGTTGCGGCTAATGACAAATTAGGAAATGTTTGTATTCAAAGACTAAAAGTTTTAAGTAAAAATAGGGTAACAAAAATATAATTAAATGTTGTCTTATAAACATTTTTATCTAATCATAAAAAATTTAAAATTAATCAAAACATTTTATTTTTTTTTTATATTGAGCTTGATATCTACTTTTTTAGAAATTTTAAGTATTGGATCAATATTACCTCTTTTGAGCGTTATAATAGATGAATCATTTTTTGAAAAATATTTAAAATTTTCAGGCATACTTTTAATTTTTTCACCTCTACAATTTTTTGAGACGGAGTATTCAAACCACTTAAATTATATAAGCGGATTAACCATTTTAATATTAATAGTTTTTTTTTTAAGATTTATTTTTCAAGTATTTATCGAATGGACTAAAGCTAATTTCATCCATAAACTAGAACTCCTTCTCTCAAACAAATTATATCATGAATATATGAACGCCCCTTATCTATTTCATCTTGAAAAAAATAGCTCAAGTTTTCACAGAGATATACAAAGTGATATAGGATACTTTTCAGCTACTGCTAACGCAATTGCAAGTCTTTTAATTGAGATCTTAATCTTTACAGGATTGCTTACTTTAGTTTTGATTACCCAATTTGTAAGTACACTATCGGCTTTAATTATTTTAGGCACGTTCGGTTATATTTTTTTAAAAATCACAAATAAATTTAATATTAAATTAGGAACAGACGTACATCACTCTACAAAAGATAGATTCAAATATTTAATAGAAGGTTTCTCAGGAATAAAAGATATAATTATTTATAATAAGATCAATTATTTTATCAAATCTTTCCAAAAATCTAATTCAAAACTTATTCAATCAAAAAAAAAACATACAATTATATCTTCTTTACCAAGGCTGATCATTGAATTGCTTTTAATTTTTGCATTTGTAATAATAATTTTTACCTTAATCTTAACCGGGGTTCCCATTGAAAAAAGTTTACCGATATTAGGATTTTTTGCAGTAGCATCTTTTAGGATAACTCCTTCTGTTTATAGAATACTAAATTCAGTACAACGAGTAAAATTTACCAAGAAACCACTTGAAAATCTGTATGATCAATTGAAAAATTTAAAAGATAAAGAAGAAAAAATAATTAGAACTAAAATTATTAACTTCGAAAAATCTTTTAAAATAAAAAACCTTAAATTTTCCTATACTGGAAGAGAAACTGTTTTAGAGGAATTAAATTTAACAATAAATAAAGGTGATTCTATTGGAATTTATGGTGAAAGTGGATCGGGAAAAAGTACTTTAATAAATTTGATCACAGGACTTTTAGAGCCTCAAGAAGGAGAAATATATTCTGATGAAAAAAATATTTTTTTAAATTTAAATTCGTGGAGAAAAAATATTGGGTACGTACCTCAAACAGTTTTTTTGTCAGATGACACACTTAAAAAGAATATTGTTTTTGGAACTGAAAAAGAAAAAATTGATGACAAGAAATTAGAAGAATGCATTTCAAATGCTGAATTAAAAAAATTTGTCAAGAGCTTAAAAAATGGATTAGATACAATAGTAGGGGAGTCAGGAAATAAAATATCTGGCGGACAATTGCAAAGAGTTGGTATAGCTAGAGCTTTATACAATAATCCCCAGATTTTAATTTTTGATGAGTCCACAAGTTCACTAGACTCATTAACTGAAAAAGAAATTATGAAAAATATTTATAAATTTAAAGAGGACAAAACACTTATAATAATTTCACATAAGTTAGATTTAATAAAAAATTGTGATGAAATTTATGAGTTAAAGAACAAAAAATTAGTTAAAATTTAAGTGAATGGCTAACAAAAATTTTATAAGAATTATTCCAAAATTAGATATAAAAAATGGTATGCTAATAAAAGGCATAAACTTGGAGGGTCTACGAGTTCTTGGAAATCCATTTAACTTTGCAAAATATTATTACGACAATTTAGCTGATGAAATTTGTTATATTGATAATGTTGCAACTCTTTATGGTACTAATAATTTAAGTAATTTTATTTCAGATACAGCAAAAAATATTTTCGTTCCCATCTCAGTCGGAGGTGGAGTTAGATCAATACAAGATATAGAAAGAATTTTTAAGGCAGGAGCTGATAAAGTTTGTATTAATTCTGCAGCTATTGATAATCCAAAATTTTTATACAAAGCTTCAAAAATTTTTGGCTCAGCAAATTTAACAATAATTATAGAATATATAAAAATAAAGGATAAATTTTTTATAACTAAATCAACAGGAAGAGACATTGTCGAGATTAACCCTTTTGACTGGGCGAAAATAGTTGAACAAAATGGAGCTGGCGAAGTCTTCTTAACCTCAGTTAATCACGAAGGATTAGGGAACGGCTTCGACATAGATGTTATAAAAAAAATTTCAAAAAAAATTTCAATTCCAGTTATTGCACACGGCGGTGCTGGAAACATAAATCATGTTAAAGAAGTCATAAAAAAAACAAATATCTCAGGAGTTGCTCTCTCTAGCCTAGCTCATTATGATATCGCTCATACATTTAAAAACAAAAAAAAATCTTTGGGTAATTTCAATTATTTAGAAACAAGTACGAAGCAAAATAAACCAAAAAACGTGATTAGATTAATTAAAAAAACACTCAGAAAAGAAGGTTTTAATGTCAGAGTTTAATAAAATAAATATTGGTATAATAGATTTAAAATCCCACAATTTATTTAGCATTTTACAGGTGATGAAAAATATTGGATATAAAATAAAATTAATCGAAAATTATAAAGATTTTAAGAAAATCGACTCGATTGTATTACCTGGTGTTGGATCATTCAAATATGCTATGAATTTTTTAAATAAAACAGGCTTAAAAGATGAGCTTTTAGTCCATGCAGTTGAAAAAAAAAAATCTTTATTTGGAATTTGTTTAGGGATGCAATTATTGTTCACTGAAAGTGAAGAATTTGGAAAAACAAAAGGATTAAACCTTATTAATGGAAATGTAAAAAAAATTAAAGTTAAAAAAAGCAAGGTTCCACATATAGGATGGAATGATTTAAAAAATAATAATAATAAATTTTTACCCAAAGAGATACTTAATAAAAAATTTTACTTTACCCATTCTTTTTATTGTAAACCAAAAAACGAAGATGAAATTAATACAAGAACCAAATATGATAATTTAACATTTTGTTCTTCAATAATTAAAGAAAATATTATTGGCACACAATTTCATCCAGAGAAAAGTGGAGAAGCAGGACTCCTTATTTTTAAACGACTAAAAGAAGTATTATAAATGAAGTTTAAAACACTATATGGCCTACCGTCAAAAGTAATATTTTGTAAAAAATCTTTAATCTCAAATCAAAGACCTTCTTCAGCAGTTGAATTTCTTCATACAAAAAAAACGAGGAAAAAAACACTTAATATTGATAAAAATGGCATCTCAGATTCCTGGAAATACTCTCGTTTAAAGAAAAAAATTAATTTTAAAATCAGAGAAAAACAACTTTTAAAACTTTTAGAAAAACATCGGGGAAAATATGGAGAGTTTGACTGCATAGTGCCGAGTAGTGGTGGCAAGGATAGTTGTTATGCAGCACATCTTCTAAAATTTAAGTACGGAATGAATCCTTTAACCGTAACGTGGCCACCAAATTTATATACTTCATATGGTTTAGAAAACTTTAAAAACTTACTCAAAACAGGAAAATTTTCTAATATTTCTGCAAAGAGAAATGAAAAAATAATAAGACTTCTTACAAGATTAGCGGTAATAAATTTAATGCATCCTTTCCAACCATTTATGTTGGGACAAAAAATTTTTCCTATTAGAGTTGCCATAAAAAGAAAAATACCTTTAATTTTTTACGGTGAAAATGAAGCTGAACATGGAAACCCAATTGGTGATAATGCATCATCTTTAAGAGAAAAATATTATTTTACTCATAACAATTTAAACAAGCTATATATTGGAGGAGAGAGTTTAAAAGATTTGAATGAAAAATATAAACTTAGTACTAATGATCTAAAAGATTATATTCCTCCTAATGAAAAAGAACTTTCTGATATTCCGCTGGAAGTTCACTATTTGGGTTATTATTTAAATTGGATACCTCAAGAGACATTTTATTACTCAGTAGAAAATTGCGGTTTCAGACCAAGACCGTTTAGAACGCAAGGCACATACAGTAAATATAATAGTATAGATGATAAAATGGATGATTTACATTTTTATACTTTATTCACTAAATTTGGTATTGGAAGGACCACTTACGATGTTTCCCAAGAAATTAGAAATGAACATTTAAATGTTGATGAAGGTAAAAAGTTAATTAAAAAATATGATGGAGAATTTCCTTCAAGATATTTTAAAGAAATTTTGGACTATTTAAAATTAAAACCAGATTTCTTTTTTAGACATTTAAATAAGTTTAGGTCACCACATTTGTGGATTTATTACAAAAAGAAATGGCTTTTAAGACATACGGTCAATAAAGATGGATTTAATGACTAAAATTCTAGTACTAACTGAGGTTGGTTTTTCTGAAAGAGATTATTTTCGCTGGGGAATTTTTAAAATAAAAAATTTTTTCAAAGTAAAAATTTTAGATCTCACGAAAATGTCATATCCAATTTATTTTGAAGCACACAAAGAAAAAGTTTACAAGATAGAAGATTACCATCAAATTGAAAATATTAATGAGGCTAAAAATCTGATTGAAGAATTTAACCCGATTTTTGCATTAGATAATATGACACCTTTCTCTGAAAATTCAAAAATAATCAGGAAAATTTTAAAGAATAAGAAAATTAAAACTATTCACATTCAGTCTGGACTTGTTCCAGCAGTTAAAAGAAAAATATTTGAAAAGATTTATAGATTTATATTTTTAATTCTAAGACCAAGAATTCTTTATAATAAAATTTCGAAAATATTTAGACTCAAATTACATGGACAAAATAAAGAAAAAAATTGTGATATTATTTTTTTAAGTGGGTTAAAAGGTTTAAATAAAATAATTAAAAATAAAAAAATTATTTATTCTCATAGCTATGATTATGAATTTTATCTTAATTATGTAAAAGCATCAAAAAAACCAAAAAATATTTTTAAAAATTCCATTGTTTTCTTAGATCAATTTTTACCTTTTCATCCCGGAGCAATTATGAGGGGTGAAAAACCTAAAGCAACAAAAGAAAATTACTATCCAGCATTAAACGATTTTTTTTCTCTATTAGAAGATAAAACTAAAAAACAAATCATAATTGCTTCCCATCCGAGGGCAGATTATAGTAAGGAAAATCCATTCCAAAATAGACAAATTGTTGAAAATAAAACGGTCGAACTTGTGGAAAATGCTGATATCATCTTAGCCCATACAAGTACTTCCATCTCTTTCGCTGTACTATTTGAAAAACCTATAATTTTTCTTACTTCAGATGAAATTATCAAATCCTATGATGATTTTAGAATTCATAGTTTATCAAGAGAATTGGGCTCAGCTTTAATTAATATCGATAAATTAAAATCTAAGCTTGAAAACATCAATTTGGAACTAATCAGTAAAATTAATAATAAAAAATATGCAGATTATAAACAAAATTACATAAAACACCCATCAAGCAAAAACATTTCAATGTGGGAAATTATGGTTAACATTTTAATAAATAAGATTGAAATCAAAAACTAAACACTATAAAAATTTTAATAATTTAATCGAATAAATATTTAGTTAATGATTACCAATTTAGAATAATATGTCCGTGATAAACAATTTATTATTGAACCAATATGTTTTAAGTTTGGTTTTTCTTACTATATCTGGTTTTTTAATTAGAACCGCCCTTGTTGTATCAGGACAAAAATGGGCAAATACATATCATCATTTAGCTACATGTTTATTGCTGCCAGGTATTGGATATATCATTACATCAATTATTAAAGATGATATTGCATTGTCCTTAGGTATGATTGGTGCCCTATCAATAATAAGGTTCAGAAATCCAGTAAAAAGCCCCTTCGAGTTAGTAATATTTTTTGCGTTACTAACCCTTGGTGTGGCTACTACAACAGGATTAAAATTATCGTTCTTACTGTTAATTTTAGTTTTAGCTGTTGTATTAGGAATTAAACTTATAGATCAATTTTTAAAAAAATTCGGCTTTTCGCTTTTTCAATTTTCTTTTGGTGACGGTAATAGTCCACACATACTAGAAATTACTGCTTCAACAGTTTTAGAGGAATTTCAAGATGAAAAAAAATTAGTATATTTTCATTATGAAAAAGAATCAAATCAATACGTTTATAGATTAGTTTTTAATTCTAAAAAAGAGTTAATGAGATTTAAGAAATCAATAGAAAAAAACTCCTCAATATTAGATTTTAGAGCTGACATGCAAGGATAAAAATAATGAAAAAAGTGATTTTTTTTTCTATTTTTTTATTCACATTTATTTTTTTTTCTTTTAAATTTTTAGAAAACAAAAAACTTCTTAGTTTTACAGATGAATTTTCATTAAATTCCTGTAATGATTTAAGTTATAAAAAATCTAAAAATATTCATCCCTCTAATTTTCAAAGCTTTGATATTAAATTACAAATTGACGAAAAAAGAAAGTGGGCAAGTTTAAACCTCAGAGATGCAATAAAAGCAGAAAAAATAAATAGCTTTACAAACAGAGAGAGAGTTAAAGGAAGAATTATTGTTGTTTTAGAAAATGGTTTTAAATGTTCTCTTAAAGTTATGCTGAGGGCTCATGGAGATCAAGTAGATCATAGACAAGGAAAAGGATTACCTAGTTTGAATGTAAAAATTACAAATGGCCATGTTTTTGGAATCGTTGATTTTATTTTATTAAAACCTAAGATTAGAATTTACGATAATGAAATCTATGCTACCACACTTTTACAGCAACTTGATTTATTAGCTCCCCGGACTGCTGCAGTAAATTTGACTTATGGTTTTAATTCGCAAAAATTAATTTTTCAAGAAAAAATTGTCAAGGAGTTTGTTGAAAATGCAAACTTAAGAGAAGGTGCTTTATTCGAGGGAGATGAAAGATTTGTTTTTCAAGAAGGCAATAATAATAATGTGAGATTCGTGAATCATAGATTATCAAATCGAAACTGGGCTGCCAAAAATGATAATAATAAAAAAATAGCTGGAATCGGATTATCTATATTAAATTATCATGGTCAAATTCATGATATGAATATCCCCAAAAATTGGGTGATTGATTATTTTTCACTATCAAAAAAAACAGGTTACTCAAATTATTTTTCTGAATTATCAAAGTTTGATGCAATTATGTTTGCATTGGATGCCATGGGGAATTTAAGTGTTCAAGATAGAAGATTTTACCTAGATACAGTTGAAAATAAATTTCTACCTATATTCTACGATGGAAAACCTACTTTATTTAGTAAAACTAATCAGTTGATTAATCCGAAATTAGAAGAGACTAAAAATTTGATTGTCGTGGATAAAGGTAAAATCAAATTTTATTATCCCAATTTACTTAAGGGAAAAGTTCTTAATTCAGCTTTTGAGGGATCAGATGAAGCTTTAAATTTGTTAAAGAAGGTAGATCTAGAAAAGTTTCACAAAAAACTTAACAAAAATGGAATGGATATAGACCTTAATAAAACTAAATCATCTCTAAACATATTAAATAAAAAATTAAAATGGATGACAAAATTTGATGAATCAAGAATTTTTGAGCAAAAATATTTATCTAAGATAAATTTAGTTGCCCCTAAATCTTATCAGTCTGACATTAAAAGAAGAATTCTTTTTTATGACTTTAAGGATAAAAATTCCTTCTTATCTTGCAATATTTATGGAGAAAGCTGTGATAATTTGATCCTCGATAATAAAGATTATTTGAAGGCTATAAGTCAATCATTAATGGATGATAAAGAAAATCAGATTATTTTTTTAGGAAAAGATAAGAACAAAGAAATTGATAAAGGATGGTATCATCAATTCCCTTTTAATTCTGAAAAAAAAAAAGATATAAGTTTTATAAAAGATGTTAAGATAATTAATAATGGTGGAGTTGA